>Ga0315913_1000052_pt1 | contig 59214 bp, 43 predicted proteins | sample MpolsnodulesMG_FD_207736 | JGI IMG/M metagenome (GOLD analysis project Ga0315913, IMG submission 207736) | Medicago polymorpha root nodule microbial communities from Los Angeles, California, United States - small nodules | ecosystem: Host-associated > Plants > Roots > Nodule | place: USA...
AGCTATTGCAGCACTTGGTAGAAACATGATTGTGGCCAACACATTTGGGTCCTTTGCACTTCTCACACTTCTTACATTAGGTGGCTTCATTATGTCCAAAAGTGAGTTCATATAACAGACGTTACAAGCTTGTTTCCTTTTAGACTTTAATTCGAATACACTGTGAGTATAAACAAAATTACACAATCAGACAATCACAACCAATCATATATGAGATATATATAATGAAGTCAAACATTTCTATAGATTTGACAATTATAATTTATTGGCAGTGTAAAAATTCTTTACACCAACTATTCATTATAAATAAAATTCTCCATTTTCATATAATGGAGCCTGATATTAACGTGTCTTTCAATTTCATTGCAATTATATTATGGTACAGAGGATATCAAAAGATGGTGGATTTGGGGTTACTGGATTTCACCTTTGATGTATGGACAAAATGCTATAATGGTGAATGAATTCCTTGGAGATAGTTGGAACCATGTAATTTCTTAAACTTGCAACTTTATAGTTATATTACTAGAAACTTGCAGGCCTAATTCATTTTCTCTTCGATTGTAGTTTACACCAAATTCAAATGAAACACTAGGAATTCAAGTTTTGGAGTCTCGTGGATTCTTCACAGATGCATATTGGTATTGGATAGGGATTGGAGCATTAACAGGATTTATGTTTCTTTTCAACATATTATTCACTATGGCTCTCTCTCACCTTAATCGTGAGTACCTTCATTTTTGGTATTTAAGTTTCTTATGGTTATGCAAGTATGTCATTGACTAACATGCACGATATTTACAGCATTTGACAAGCCACAAGCAAAAATAAATGAAGAATCAGAAGACAGCACAACAAATGGCACCACCCAAGAAGTTGAATTACCGCGTATAGGTGATCAATCTTTTTCATACCACTCATGAAAACTCAATATAAACATGCTACTTTTATGTGTTTGAACTAGTTGACTAATGATTCATAATGTAACTTTTATTTTATTTAACATCATCTGGGTGTACAACAGATAGTTGATAGGTTGGGAGCTGATGTGCCAATCTGACCGGGATCTCAGTTTTCTATAATGATGCTTTTGCATGCCTCATTTTTGCTCAGGAATAAAAAAACTTGTGATTCATAATGTCTTTAGAATCTTAACAAATTTTCAATTATTATGCAGCTAGTTTAGGAGAATATGTTGTGAGCTCCAGCAACAGAAAGAAAAGGGGAATGATTCTTCCTTTTGAACCACATTCTATAACCTTTGACCAAGTTGTATATTCTGTTGACATGCCACAGGTAAGTCATTTTCAAAGTAAGTTAGGATTGAAGATTTTATTTTCAAACAATGTTTTCAGTTAACTCTTGAGATTCTAAATGACAGGAAATGAAGGTTCAAGGTGTAGAAGAGGATAGATTAGTGCTTTTGAAGGGTGTTAGTGGTGCATTTAGGCCTGGTGTTCTCACAGCCTTGATGGGAGTCAGTGGAGCTGGTAAAACTACTTTAATGGATGTTTTGGCTGGTAGGAAAACCGGTGGTTATATCGACGGTAACATAAAAATTTCAGGCTACCTTAAGAGACAAGAAACGTTTGCTCGAATCTCTGGTTATTGTGAGCAGAATGATATCCATTCTCCTCATGTTACTGTCTATGAATCATTGGTCTACTCGGCCTGGCTTCGTTTACCAGCAGAAGTTGATTCCAATACCAGAAAGGTTAGTATTTAAAGCTCAAGGCACTTTGTGATTTCTCTGTTTTTACTAGATTCGTTGATTTAGATATTTATTCATTGAGATATCTGGCATTCGGAACATATACTATTTGTTCATATTTTTGGATCTGATAAATGGTTGTAGATGTTCATTGAGGAAGTTATGGAACTAGTCGAATTGAATCCATTGAGGAACTCACTAGTTGGTTTGCCTGGTGTGAGTGGTCTTTCAACCGAACAACGCAAGAGGTTAACTATTGCAGTTGAATTAGTGGCCAACCCATCCATAATTTTCATGGATGAGCCTACATCTGGATTAGATGCTAGAGCTGCTGCAATTGTTATGAGAACCGTTAGGAACACGGTTGACACAGGAAGAACAGTTGTTTGCACCATTCATCAACCAAGTATTGACATATTCGAAGCTTTTGATGAGGTAAGAAATGATTTGTTGGTAAAAAATGTGTTTTCTTATTCTTCCTTTTATGGACTTGAAACTGATCTTATATGAATGATTTCTTTTAGTTACTCCTAATGAAGCGCGGAGGACAAGAAACATATGTTGGGCCATTGGGTCGTCATTCTAGTCAATTGATCAAGTATTTTGAGGTTGGACGAAAATTCCATTCAATATTGTTTTTAGTCTAAAATATTAAAGTTGATAACCATAATTCTTGATGGAAGCTAATATGCTAATTTTTTCTGTTTTTTTAGAGCATTGAAGGAGTTAGTAAAATTAAAGATGGCTATAATCCAGCAACTTGGATGTTGGAAGTTACAAGTTCAGCACAAGAACATACTTTAGGTGTTGATTTTCATGATATATACAAAAATTCTGAGTTGTACAGGTAAGCTAATTTAAGAACTATAGTATAAATAATAATATTGTAACAATATATAATTACACTGATATAAACTATTATTTAGGAGAAACAAACAACTTATTGAAGAATTAGGCAAACCTGCGCCTGGTTCTAAGGATCTTCATTTCTCCGCCCAATACTCACAATCATTTTGGATTCAATGCTTGGCTTGCTTATGGAAACAACATTGGTCATATTGGCGCAACCCGCCATACACTGCTGTGAGGTTTTTCTTCACTACTTTCATAGCCTTGATGTTTGGAACAATGTTCTGGAACCTTGGAAGGAAATAGTAAGTCAGACTTCATTATCTGAAAAATAAGAAATAGTTAGTTTGATTTTCTTTCCAACTTGAATTCTAACCTCTTTTGTTGATTTCCAGCTCAAATAGACAAGATCTGTTTAATGCCCTCGGTTCGATGTATACTGCTGTTCTCTTCCTTGGGGTTCAGAATTCATCGTCTGTACAACCAGTGGTAGCCGTTGAAAGATCTGTCTTCTATAGAGAAAGAGCTGCTGGAATGTATTCTGCCTTACCCTACGCATTTGCACAGGTAATAAGATCCCCATTTTTTTTTACAAAATAAGTATTTGTAAACATATTTATACAAGTATTTATATACATGAGATGTTATCTAAATAGGAATGTGATCCTATAATGATCCTTGTTAGTACTAAGAACACAGAAGATTTGATCATAGAGTTCGGTCAACTGTGCCTACAGCTCTGACTGCATGGTTGCAATGATTTTCATTGTTCAAGCTTAGGGTTAAAAATTACAACTTGTGTTTAAATAATACGGTATAGTTTACAAGATTATCTCGCACCTGTGGGGGCGAGTGACTTTTCCATTTATCAGCAAACTATGAGCCATACAAAACAACCCTAAAGGATAATAACAAATATATGTTACAATCAATATCTCAACAGCACTATGGCTTGCATGATTACTCATGTTAATAGAAATCACTCTCTTTTGTCACAGGTTATAATAGAGCTACCTTATATTTTTGTCCAAGCTACATCATATGGTGTCATAGTTTATGCCATGATTGGATTTGAGTGGACTCTAGAGAAATTCTTTTGGTACATATTTTTTATGTACTTCACATTATGCTACTTCACCTTCTATGGAATGATGGCTGTAGCAGTTACTCCAAATCACCATGTTGCTTCAATTGTGGCTTCAGCATTTTACGCAATTTGGAATCTCTTTTCAGGATTTATCGTTCCACGACCTGTAAGTACCACCAACCTTTTAACACATTGAGCAAAACCTATGTGCAGATTCAATGAATGTATTTATCTTGATGCATAATGTTAATAATTTTCTATTTCTTTAAAACTTTTTTGACAACAGAGGATTCCTGTGTGGTGGAGGTGGTACTATTGGGCATGTCCTGTGGCATGGACTTTATATGGATTGGTTGCATCACAATTTGGAGATATAAACAACATTATGGAATCAGAAAATAAGTCAGTTCAAGAGTTCATAAGAAGTTATTTTGATTTCAAGCATGACTTCATAGGTGTTTGTGCAGTTGTGGTTGTTGGGACTGCAGTGCTGTTTGCATGTATTTTTGCTGTCTCAATCAAGCTCTTCAATTTTCAAAGACGTTAGATAGGATTCTTTCAGTCATCTTGATGGATTTTTTCTATCTTAACTTCTTTCCAATTTTGCTTTTGTATTCAAATTATACTTGTATCTATAACAATGCAGTATTTTGCTAGAAAACTTGGTACTCTTGTAGTTCCAATTATTAAACTAGATATTTTTAAAGTTTGATCTTACTTAGAAACTTCTCAAGGGACCACTTTGTGTTAAGGGCTATGAAACACTGGACAATGGACACGACAGTGACACAAACACATCAACACTGGTTAATAATTTTAGAAAATGATATAATTAAATGTAACGAATATGTTAGTGTCGGAGACCGGCATATGCCATACATTGGACATGCCTTCAGTCTGAAGTGTCGATGCTACATAAGGCCTATTAATAAGTTAGTTTGCCATGTATCTAAGGCTTTTAAATAGGTCAATACAGTAAACTTTCTAAATAGGATGACTGAGATTTGAGGGCTTACTTCTAAATAGGCTAACAATTCAATGAGCTAGACATTTTAAATAAGACATCATAAATCTATAATTTCAAGACAACTGAGTACAATTTCTCTATAATAACATATCTAACAAGCCTCAAGTTATCCAAATTCATAGGACTCAAACCTCAAACTGTCCTACACAGTGCTAGCATCAAATATAAAAATAGCAGTAGCATTGAGTGCATTAATAATGTCAAATCAAAACCACAAAAGCAGTATCAAATCACATAATAACATAAATGGCAACAAACAAGAGATTAAGACCTGTCAAACAAGGTGACCTCTGGGTGATGTCACCAGTTTAGGGTCATCCAAAGTATTAGTATGTGCGGATCAGTTACAGTTGTTGCACGGTGCACCGACCTATAGAATCGTTAGATCGAAAGAGATGTACTTCTCAAGGTCTCGTGCTGCATAGCTGTAGAGGATTCAAATTTGATATCTGTAGTGGGAGAACCCTTTTGCTTTGGCATAAAAGAATCGTAATTGTAATTTTACCTTTATTAATTTTTTTTATTGGACCTAAATCTATCCTTAGTAATGGAGGATTGTCACCATTTATAAACACAGGTTCATGCAATGTCTCTTCTAATGTTTGACTCTCAACAAACACGTTGATGACTAAAGAGTGTGATCCGAGTGGCCCGATGTTACATGGTTGCAAGAGCTGAGCATTCTTTGTTTCCCCAATTTAATGACCAGTTCTTCACTCAAAGGAAACTATGGAAAGAGTTATTACACATTTTATCTTGTAATTGAGTCTTATGCTCCAATCCATCAAAAGAGTGCCATGAGGGTAGTGGTACATGAGTGAGATCTATTGTAGATGTATCTTCACAGCCATAGATCGGGAATTCAGGATTCTCAGGGGTACTGTTGCAGTGGCACTCTTATGGGAACCCATCCCATGTTTTAGTGTTTGATCATTCATGTTAGGACATGAGAGCAGTAGAAGTGACTTAGTTTGAGGCTACATCTTAACTCAAAACCTTAAAACATCGAGTATATGGATTTTTCACACTTACTCGTTCGTTCAAGCTTCAGATTTCCAAGCAATGTAGGTTTGAATTTAAGCTGAAGATTTTTGGCTAAATAGGAAAGCTCTACCGTAGATGTTCTACGTCTATTTTTTGGTTTTATCAAAAGAGTATATTGAGATTTTACAAAACATGAAAGAATAGATTAATATCATATTACATTTTATAGTTTTCTTAATTTAGAAAAGAAAAATAAGTCCTCTCTTCCTTTCTCCTTCAAAATCTTTAAGATTCTGGTTGTTTAAGCCATGAAAAATAACACCTGAATAACATAATGATGAGATTCTTACTCCACGTGCAATATATTTTAAAGAAACTGTACACATTTTTAATCTTTCTAGGAGAATTTATAGTTATAAGATTTTAAAAAAAATATGTATAAAATAAAATCTGGGAATCCCACTTTCCAACCCTCTCAATAGGAATATTGAAAGTCATGTCATTTAAGGCAACTTTTATATCCAGGAATGGTCCTTCTCAACCATGTAATAAACACGAATATACTCATTCCGTATTTTCTAGAATGTGATTCTGATGCAAGATGAAAGTTAAAAGAATTCTCCAACTCGAGCTTGGAGAGGCTCCAGATTTGAAAGAAGAGAAAACAAACAAAATTTGGACGAATCCGTTTTTCTGATACTTTTCATTCAAGTCACTTGGTATAATATAGCCAAGGTAATACAAAACTTGTAAGGAGACCATGCGACATGTAGCTAGATCCTTACATGACTCAACTATAACATTCTAGAATAAAAGCAAGTAAACAGCTGTATTTATCTCATGACTCATGTGATATTATTTCTTTCCTCTGCCAACATGGTCCCTAACATAATCTTTGAGCCATATTGGGCTTTCCCTTTTGCGACCAGGCCTAGCTACTGGGTCCCATTAGCTCTTTTCCTTTTGGTCCAGCATTTGTACTTGTATCAGATTCCTAAACTTGAAAAAATAAATACCAACTAAAGGTGAAATTACAGTTATGATTCTTTTGTGCCTGAGCAAAAGGGTTCTACCACTACTATTACCAAGCTTGGATACTCTACAGCGATCCAGCGGCTTGTAGAGCAACCAGATCACGAGAAAGAGATATCTCGAGATGTAATGATTCAATATGTCAATGCACCGTGCAACAACCGTAGATGATCCGTACCTACTAATACCCTCAATGACCCTAAACCGGTGAACATCAACCAGAGGTCACCTTTTTTGACAGGTTTGCCATTTATGTGATCTGATAGTATTTTGTGGTTTTGATTTTGATATTATCACTGTACTGCTACTGCTATTTTTATATTTAATGTTAGATAACTTGAGGCATGAAAACTATTTAACTTGAGGTTTGTTAGATATATGTTATTATAGTAAATTTGTACTCTATAGTCTTGAAACTAAAGATTTATTATATTATTTAAAATGTTTAGCACATTACCATGTTGGCTTATATATAGTACAAAAGTCAAAACTTGATGACATGATTGTGAATTTATAGAAGAAGTTCCAAATTTGAACTAAGGGAACTATGTTTTCTAGCAAAATGCTGCATGAATATAGATACAAGTACCATTTAAGTACAAAAGAAAAATGGAAAAAATCCACCAAAAGTTGGCTGATAGAGTCTTAATCTACCGTCTTTGGAAGTTGAAGACCTTGATTGAGACAGCAAAAATACATGCAAACAACACTGCAGTCCCAATAACCACAAGTGCACAAATTTCAATGAAGTCATGCTTCATACCAAAATAACTTCTTATGAATTCTTGAACTGACTCATTTTCTGATTCCATGATTTTGGTTATATCTCCAAATTGTGATGCAATCAATCCATATAGTGTCCAAGCCACTGGACATGCCCAGTAGTACCACCTCCACCACACAGGAATCATCTGTCGAAAGAAAGTTTAAAAAAAAAAAAGAAAATTATTACATTATGCATCGATATAAATAAAAACTTTCATTGAATCTGTACATAGATATTGCGCAAGGTGTTTAAAGGTCAGTGGCACTTACAGGTCGTGGAACGATAAATCCTGAAAAAAGATTCCAAATTGCGTAAAATGCAGCAGCCACGATTGAAGCAACATGGTGATTTGGAGTAATTGCTACAGCCATCATTCCATAGAAGGTGAAGTAGCATAATGTACAGTACATGAAAAATATGTACCAAAGGAACTTCGCTAGAGTCCACTCAAATCCAATCATGGCATAAACTATGATACCATAGGATGCAGCTTGGACGAAAACATAAGGTAGCTCTATTAAAACCTGTGACAAGAGAAAATGAATTCTATTAACATGATCAATTATGCAAACCATAGTACTGTTGATGTATTTATATTGATTATAATGTGATTTATTAATATCCATTAGGATTGTTGGATATGACTCATAGTTTACTTGTAATTTACTGATAAGTGGGCAAGTCGCGCGCCCACCACACCCCCAGGTACGGTGTAGGGGTAACCGTGTAAACTAGACCGTGGTATTTAAACGCAAGTTGTAATCTGTAACTCTAAGCTTGAATAATAGAAAATCATTGCAGCCACATTGGAGTCAAAGATGTAGGTGCAATTGACCGAACTCCGTGATCAAGTCTTGTGCGTTATCTGTTAGCATTTTTTTAATTGTTTTCTATTGAACTAGGAATGCTGTTCTAACAAGGATTGTGATAGGATCACATTCCTATTTAGATTACATCTCTCATGTATATAAATACTTAAACAAATGCTTATTTCATAAAATTTTGATTCATTACCTGTGCGAATGCGTAAGGTAAGGCAGAATACATCCCAGCAGCTCTTTCTCTATAGAAGACAGATCTTTCAACTGCTACCACTGGTTGTACAGCCGATGAATTCTGGACCCCAAGGAAGAGAACGGCAGTATACATCGAACCTAAGGCATTAAACAGATCTTGTCTACTTGAGCTGGAAATCAACAAAAGACGTTAGAACTCGAGTTGGAAAGAAAAACTGACTAACTCTAATAGTTTAGTTCTTATTTTTCAGATAATGAAATTCACTTACTATTTCATTCCAAGGTCCCAGAATATTGTTCCGAACATCAAGCCTATGAAAACAGTGAAGAAAAACCTCACAGCAGTGTATGGCGGGTTGCGCCAATATGACCAATGTTGTTTCCATAAGCAAGCCAAGCATTGGACTAAAAATGATTGTGAGTATTGGGCAGAGAAATAAAGATCATTTGAACCAGGAGCAGGTTTGCCTAATTCTTGTATAAGTTGCTTGTTTCTCCTGAACAATAGTTTATAACAGTGAGGTCTTTTTCCAATATGATCATTGTTGGTACTATAATTATTAATCCATATTTTCAAATAAATTTTCTTACCTGTACAAGTCAGAATTTTTGTATGCATGATGAAAATCAATTCCTAAATTAAGTTCTTGTGCTGAACTTGAAACTTCCAACATCCAAGTTGCTGGATTATAGCCATCTTTGATTTTGCTAACCCCTTCGATGCTCTAAACAACAGCAAATATTAGAAGATGAGCTTCCAAGTAGAATTATAGTTATCCACTTTAATTTATTTATTTTGTCTAAAAGTAATATTAAATATAAGTTGCATCCAACCTCAAAATACTTGATCAATTGACTAGAATGACGACCCAGTGGTCCAACATATATTTCTTCTCCTCCGCGTTTCATGAGGAATAACTGGAAATCAAATATATAATGTTTGTTATTTCGATTCCAAAAGAGGAAGAATAAGAAAATACATTTTTTACCAACAAATCATTTCTTACCTCATCAAAAGCTTCGAATATGTCAATACTTGGTTGATGAATGGTGCAAACAACTGTTCTTCCTGTGTCAACCGTGTTCCTAACAGTTCTCATAACAATTGCAGCAGCTCTAGCGTCTAATCCAGATGTAGGCTCATCCATGAAAATTATGGATGGATTGGCCACTAATTCAACTGCAATAGTTAACCTCTTGCGCTGTTCGGTTGAAAGACCATTCACACCAGGCAAACCAACCAAAGAGTTTCTCAATGGATTGAGCTCAACTAGTTCCATGACTTCCTCAATGAACATCTAAAACCATTTATCAGATCCAAAAGTATGAACAAACAGTATATGATCCAAATGCAAAATATATCAGTTAATGAATATCTCAATCAATGAAATAGTAAAAACAGAAAAATCAGTGTCTTGAGCGTTAAATACTAACCTTTCGGGTATTTGAATCAACGTCTGCTGGTAAACGAAGCCAGGCCGAGTAGACCAATGACTCATAGACAGTAACATGAGGAGAATGGATATCATTCTGCTCACAATAACCAGAGATTCGAGCAAATGTTTCCTGTTTTTTAGGGTAGCCAGAAATTTTTATGCTCCCGTCGATATAACCACCAGTTTTCCTACCAGCCAAAACATCCATTAAAGTAGTTTTACCAGCTCCACTAACTCCCATTAAGGCTGTGAGAACACCAGGCCTAAATGCACCACTAACACCCTTCAAAAGTACTAATCTATCCTCCACTACCCCTTGAACCTTCATTTCCTGCCAATTAGAATCTCAAGAGTTAAGGTCCAATGTTAACTAAAAACATTGTTTGAAATCCAAATCTTAAATTGTAAAAAAAAAAAAAAATTAATCACCTGTGGCATGTCAACAGAATACACAACATCGTCAAAGGCTATAGAATGTGGTTCAAAAGGAAGAACCATGCCTCTTCTCTCTCTTTGGTTAGGGTCCGCACTATTTGATCCTCCTGAACTTGCTGCATAACAATTGCAAATAAGTTAAGATTCTAAAGCCATTATGAATAACTATTTTAATTTATTTTTTGCAAAGATGAGGCATGAAAGAACATCATTATAGAAAACTGAGATCCCCAGCCCTAACAATCATCAAGACTACACCCAAATAATATTAAATAAAATCAAAATGCATTATAAATCACTAATGAACTAGTTCAAACACATAAAAGTGGCATGTTTATATTGAGTTTTCACGAGTGGTATGAAAAAGATTGATCACCTATACGCGGTAATTCAACTTCTTGGGTGGTGCCATTTGTTGTGCTGTCTTCTGATTCTTCATTTATTGTTGCTTGTGGCTTGTCAAATGCTGTAAAAATCATGCATGTTCGTTAAGAAATATTTGCATGACAATAAGAAACTTAAATAACAATAAACAAAGGTACTCACGATTAAGGTAAGTGAGAGCCACAGTGAATAATATGTTGTAAAGAAGCACAAATCCTATCAATGCTCCAATCCCTATCCAATACCAATGTGCTTCTGTGAAGAATCCACGAGACTCCAAAACTTGAATTCCTAGTGTTTTATTTGAATCTGGTGTAAACTACAATCGAAAAGAGAATGAATTAGGCCTGCAAGTTTCTACTATACGTAAATAATTCAAAGTCACAAGTTTAAGAAATTACATGGTTCCAACTATCTCCGAGGAATTCATTCACCATTATAGCATTTTGTCCATACATCAACGGTGAAATCCAGTAACCCCAAATCCACCAGCTTTTGATATCCTCTGTATCATAATATAATTTCCAATGAAATTGAAAGAAACATTAATATCAAGTTCCACTGTATGATAAAATGGATTTAATTTGTAGTGCACAGTTAATGTAAAGAATATTTACACTGTCAATCAATTATAGTTGTACGATTTATTGAAAATGTTCGACTTTAATTATAATTATCGTATATATGATTGGTTGTGACTGTTTGATTGTGTTAAAAAATTTACACTGACATTGTAACAAAGTAAACTCTAAACTGAAAAAAGCTTGTAACTTCGGTTATTTGAACTCACTTCTGGACATAACGAAGCCACCTAATGTAAGAAGTGTGAGAAGTGCAAAGGACCCAAATGTGTTGGCCACAATCATGTTTCTACCAAGTGCTGCAATAGCTCGAAATAGTCCAGAAGCCATTTGGTTTATCAGTAATAGCAGAAGATACTGCTTTAATAACCTGCATAAGTAACAGTACTTCACATCATTAGTGACACTATATTCAACGGGAACAATAAGTTTTAAAATAAACCCGTGACCATGATCTAGGCTTCAAAAACGTGGTTTTTAACATTTCTACGACCTCAACATTACTGAGTTTTGTAGCCAGGTAAACCGCATTTCATTGTGATTCTCTAAAATATCAATAATCGCGATCCAATGTGCATTAAAATCTATAAAGAGTAGTTTAGACATGCTGTAAATAGATAAGGAAGGTTCTTTACCTCGTAACATTTGGATCGAATCCTATTACATAATAGGTGAGAAAAACCCAAACAGCAACTTCCAGAAATGTAATAGGAATCTTGAGGATCCATGCAGGTATAGAATACGCCCAAGAAGGATAAAATAGAAGGTCTCTTTGCTTGTAGAAACTAGGAAGCTTTGCAATGGTCATTGAAAGTTCAGCCAATCCATTAAACATAAGCATAACTACTGAGAAGAATATAGCACCAGCATAAACACCTCCATCATTCAAGGAATCGCGATGCATCTCAGTTCTTAAAAATAGTGTCATGGTCACTGTTGCCATGAGGGTAAGCTAAAAACATAGGAAGAATATTAAAAAAAAAGAAGTTAGAAGCATGTATGCAAATTATACATGTAAAGCAACTAGAACTAGAATTTACCTGACATATCTTGAAGATGTAAACAAAGGAATTTCTTTTCATAAGCAAATACTCTCTTGAGAAGTTAGCCTTTAACAGTTCTTTCTTGTTAACACCATACTTTTTAGTTGTCAATGCTGCTGGATGATTCTTAGACTTGTCAAATGGAATTGCAAGCTCATCTCCAATTTTCCTCCCAACATGGAATGATTGAAATGTCTTAGCAAATTGAGAAACAGTTACAAACCTGTGTGGTTTTTCTCTGTGTAGCCAATATTGCTCTTGATCCTTCTTGGAAGTTACCTGCAAGGAGAAATAGACTAAGACCCTGTTTGGATGAACATCTTAATTAAGTGTTTATCATACAAATACTTGTGCACAAATTAAGTTTGTCAGACTCGAGAGTTTAGATAAACTCGTGGAGCCTACATATTTAAACTCTCTTTTTTGGTAAACTCGTACGAGTTGAAATAAAATTTGATAAAATCAATAAACTAATGATTTTACTACTGACTCCCGTTTCTATATTGGTTTGGTGAGTTAACCTTTTTTTGTGACTTAGAATCTTAGGTTTGTAAGAGATTAAGAATTAACTCGTTGGTTTGACAATCTTGATAAAAACTATTTCTATAACGAAAATAAAATATAGTCATTTTTTTTTCTTCATATAAACTATAAGTTGTTTTCACAAGCTATCATAGAGAGTTTATAAAAATAAGCTGAATACAACTTATGGACTTGTCATTAACTCTCCGAAACAGTTTCACAAGTGTATATAAGCTCAAATAAGTTGATCAAAACTCAAATAATCGACACAAAGATATAAACTTTGACTTACTTCTTGAAGAAAGTCAGCTACACCTTTCCTCTCAGGACATTTGAAACCAATTGATTCAAAAAAGTCAAGAACATGTTCACGCGGTCCTTGATAGACAATTTGGCCATCGGATATAAGAACAATGTCATCAAAAAGTTCATAAGTCTCCGGTGCTGGCTGAAGCAATGAGATAACTGCAGTTCCATTAAGAATATGAACATATTGCCTAAGAGATTTCACAATTTGGAAAGTTGTAGAACTGTCCAAGCCAGTAGATATTTCATCCATGAATAAAGCATTTGCTGGTCCAACCAACATCTCTCCTGTGGTTACTCGCTTTCTTTGTCCTCCGGAGATACCACGCAACATTTCATTCCCCACCATAGTGTCAGCACATACATCCAATCCCAAAAGCTGTATGATTTTAAGTAAATTAGGTCATTTTTGGATAAACAGTCTATTTAAGCGCGTACAGCATATAAGTGTTTATGTATTAACTATTTCTATGACAAAAGATGTAATAAAGGTAAACTCTTATTTTGCTTTTCTCATAAGCTACCCTAGGAAGCTTATGTAAGTAAGATGAAAATAACTTATAGACATGTCATAAGCTGTCATTAAATACTTATGTCAGTAACTAAATTAAAATAATTCAATACAAACATACTCCAAATACCTTGTGACTTTACTTCATAGACAATCTTAAAGAACTTGTTAAGAATAATAGAATCTCATTTTGGCTATGCTAATACCTTTAGTACATAGTCTGTTACCACACTTTCCTGTTGGCCTCCAGTTGCAACTGCCTATTATATCCAAATTCAATCAAATGTACTTGATTAATATTTATTTCCATAGATTTAATTTCATTAATCTCTTTTTGGCAATAAATACTGATAACAGCTTCTTCTTACCTTCATAAAGACATCAATATCTGGGTCTGGCTTAATCTTTGCTTCCTTTTCTCTTCTTGACAACTCAGACAACAAGTCTGTGGATAACAAAAATTACTTGTTATACTTTGTGAGATTTGTGTGACGCCAAGTTAGAAGGATATTTTCAGAAAAACAGTTTTTAGGCTACCTGGAAGTATACTTTCAAACAGTTATTTTATGTCCGAAAGTATATATCCGGACACATGTGTGGTTTTAATAGAAATGTGACATAAAAGAGAAACTCACAACTAGATATGAGGAATTTGTGTAGAAAATGACTAACCATAACGTGATCCAACACCTTGGCACCTTGCTGAGAAAGCCAAGGTTTCCCTAACAGTCATTTCTCCAATATGAACATCATGCTGGCTAATATATGCTGCTGTTCTTTGAGGTACAAATTCTTCCATTCCATGTCCATTATAGGTCACTCTCCCGGATAGCTGGAGAACACAATAACATGGAGATTATTGATTATTAAAATGACATAGATAGTCATATTAATACTGCGTTTGAGGGGAATTGAACTTTGTCCCTTGAAATTATATGGTCAAGTTTTTACTACTAAACTGACACCTCATGAACAGAAAAAGAGAACGGTATTTCTTTGTCCCTTGAAATTTCTTTTCACCTTGAGATTGGGATCAAGCTTTCCTGACAAGGCCAAAAGAAGTGTGGTCTTTCCAGAACTTGGAGGACCAAGAAGCAGTGTCATCCTACGAGGTTTGATTATTCCACTTACATCTTTGAGGATAGTCATATGTTTCTTTTTGCTAGTGAAAATATGGAGAGAAGTCAAGATACTCTGAAAAACCAAATAAAGAAAGGTTATGAGACTAATTGTAAAGCAAAGAAACAACAACTGAGAAAGTAGAATCTGGTTATATTTACCTCGACTGCATTCGTAACTGAGTTCAACAAAGTTGGCAAAGCCCTGCCTCCCACATAAGCTTCTGCCTCAACAATTAAGTGCTCATATCTAACTTCAATTGTTGGAATCTCAATCCCAACTCTAAAAGAATTTAAAAACAACAACAAAGATAAAGAAAGATTATTCATTTTTTGAATGACAAAAGCAGAAAAGCTATTCAGAAAAAACGCAAAAAGCTATGAAGAATCAGAAGTAAATAGCAAAACAGGAAGAAGGAAAAAAAAAACTAAAGGTCCATTTACTTTCTGAAAACATTATTTTCTGTTCTCATTTTTCATAAACAACATTACCTATCAATTCTTTCCTTGAGCTTCAACAAAAACTTCTCATTTCCCTCTTCAGCAACATTGATCAACCTATCCAACAGTTTCTGTCTTTCTTGAAATCCAAGATCACTTAATATATCAATCTCATTTGCAACTCCACGCGATGTTGCCAATAACCCTTTCCTCAAACGGTTATAAGTCGGTAGTTTTTCAAGGGCAGCCCATCTAAGAGCTTCTTCATCGTCTCCTCCACGCCGTGATGACTTAGAAAAAGCCTCCATTCTACCGTTTCTCCAAACTGTAGTAGAAGTACTACTCATTCGAAAACTGTTACCTGCTTTGTATATATCACTTCCTTCCATTGGTGCAACTCAACACCACTACCAAAACCCTGAAGCCTTTTTTCTTTTTCAATGCAAATGAAGTTACAAACTGATATAACAGACACCAGAAACAATGCTATTTGCAGGAACTTGTTCAATGTTTTTCTTTGCAACTAAATAGGCAAAGATGAAACAAAACAATGATCTATGAGTTATTCTTTCCAATAAGCTGAGATAGGAAAACTTGGTTATTTATATGTTGATATCAGGTGGAAATTTATGACACTGATTTGTGCATGAGTTTTTAGTATTTATATTATTTGTACTTGTAAAAGGAAATAAATATTGATATAACAATAAGATTTTGTGCACTCTTATAGCATTGCATGCTGCCCTATAAATTAATGCTTTCTGACACACAGCACTTTTAGAATGTTGATTTGGTGGTAACAGTTAGCCTCCCTTTTGAAATCAGATCAATCTTTCATCTAATTTTTAGGATTACACAACCAACCAATTAATCTTTTCTTTTCCATGTGGCAACATCTCCAATTTAATTAAGGAAAATTTACTGTTTTATACTCTCTCATGGTAAAAAAATAAATAACAAATGGTTATATTATTTCAACATTTTATGTGTTGATTTATATCTCTCTGTAACTTGCTTATATTTTAAACTTGCTTATATTTTAAAAACACACAATAAACAAAAGAACTCCGTATTCGACATCAAAATTTTAATGTCAAAAAACCATTTCTCAATTAATATTATTTTGATACATTTTAAAATGAAGAAATTATTTTCGACGAACAAATATTTCGAAGAAAATATTTGATTTTTTTTCTTAACACTATGATTCTCATGAGAAAGAAGTCATGACAATGTAAAGTTTGTTAGGGAAGTAAAATTTGGTCGGTTATTATTTCAGTCAATGATTAAATTTGATTGCTCCTAAGTCCTAATCAATTGGATACTAACTGTATTTTTGTAACTACTTGAGTTAAAATGCAACCTTAAGTAAATACTTAATATGAAAACTTGAGAAGTAAAAGTTTTGGAATATTGGCAAAGCATGACACGTGCACATAAGACTATACTGTTAGCAAATTAAATGTGCCGGCTGCCACTCTTTTGACTTTCTTTTTCCCCACTCTTGACTTTTTGCCATATTACATGCAACATTCTTTAATTATCGGTAGCATCAACATAGTTTCAATTTTATTGTATAGGGTCCATTTAGTTTCGACCACCCATGTTTGGAATCATAACAGTACAGTACTATACTGTTGTCTAGCTAAATTTTTGTTTCATTTTAATGTCATGTCATGGGGTACCCGGTATACGTTTAGTTGTAACTAATGTTTATGTTATGAGATTAATTTTTGGTGAGGCCTAAATTATGTTGATGAATTCTGGTAATTTATCCAACAACCAACGAGAATTAACCATAGGAGTAAATTTGTAGGTGTATTCATAAACTAATTTTTACCGCCCACTTACAAATTTGTGTATGTGTTAAGTTGTATTGGTTATTAGGTAAATTATCCACAATTCTTTAAGGGTAACATGGAAAAGAAAGAAAAAAAACTTAATTTTTCACTTACTATTTGCATCCGAGGTCCCAAAACATTGTTCCAAACAGCAATGCTATGAAAGTAGCAATGTAAAACCTCACAGCAGTGTATAGCGTGTTGCGCCAATATATGATCAATGTTGTTTCCTCAAGCAAGCCAAGCATTGAACCAAAACTTATTATGAGTATTTGGTTGAAATTTTTTGTTTATAATAGTGACCAGAGGGAGTATATCAGATTTAAGTCCCCATGCGAAAAGAAAATTTCATGAACATGTTCATTTCATTATATCATCTCCTACCTCATCGAAATATTCAAATATATCAATACTTGGTTGATGGATGGTACAAACACTGTTCTTCCTGTGTCAACCGTATTCCTAACGGTCCGCATGACAATTGCGGAAGCTCTAGCATCTCATCCAGATGTAAGCTCAGCCGTAAAAATTATGGAAGGATTGGCTACTAGTTCAACTGCAATAGTTAGCCTCTTGCGTTGTTCGGTTGAAAGACAGTTGACACACCAGGCAAGCCAACTAGTGCGTTCTTCAATGGATTTAACTCCACTAGTTCCATGACTTCCTCAATAAACATCTACAACCATTTGTTAGATTAAAAAGTATAAATAACGAGTCTAAGTTTGAAAAGCTCAAGTTACGAGATAATTCATGGTACGCTATCATAATGTCAAGATATCATAACATATTTCATATATTCTAACGACGATCTTAAAAAAAATATGTAAAAGGGAGAATCATAAGGTGGCTTGAGCAATAAGTAACAACCTTTCTGGTTTTGAAATCAACTTCTGCTGGTAAACAAAGCCATGCCGAATATAGTACCGACTTGTAGACAGTAACCTGAGGGGAGTGGATATCATTCTGCTCACAATAGCCAGAGATTCGAGCAAACGTTTCTTTACCAGCACCCATCAAAGCTGTGAGAACATCAGGTCCAAATGCACCACTAACTCCCTTCAAAAGCACTAACCTATCCTCCATTACACCTTGATCTTTCATTTCCTGCCAGTCGAAATTCCAAGAACAGAATAAAATTGAACACTTTTTTAGTCTATATACTACTGTATGCAACACATATACAATTACTGTGATCATACAAGTACTAATTCAAGGGTTAAACTCCAAACACTATAGCAAGTTTCTGAAAGACAGTCCACAGCTGCAACAATAGTCTCAATATCAAGGTTTTGTACTATGATTTTGGTTGCATCAACTATATTTGACCATGAAATTTTTCACGATATCAACAATTGCGACGTGATTACAATGCAATGACTGCAACTCAAAACCTTTATTATCTAAACCAGATGCTAATAACTTTGAAAATGACATACTTGTGGCATGTCAACAGAGTCCATGTGAAGAATCCAAAGTTGGAAAGGAAAATAAATGCTACTAATGCACCAACTCCTATCCAATACCAATTATCATGTGTGAAGAATCCATGTGACTTCAAAACTAGGATTCCCAGTATCATATTTGAATATGGAGTTACCTGTAATTGAAAAGCAAATGAAATTGGCCTAAGCATTTTTTAAATGAAAGATAGTTATAAGGATTTAATTTATATACACTGTCAGTGTAAAGAGTTACACAGTCAATCAATCGTAATTGTGAGATCATTAAAACTTTTATCATAATCACTCCTAAAGGTGCACCCATGATTGGTTGTAATGTGTTGACAATGTAAAACTTTTTGCATTGACACTACATGAAAATTAAACTCTAATTATAATGTCATAAGTTTAAGAAATTACTTGGTTCCAACTGTTGCCAAGGAATTCATTCACCATTATAGCATTTTGTGCATACATTAAAGGTGATATCCAGTAACCCCAAATCCACCATCCCTTAATATCATCTGATTCATTGCCAATGAAATGAAATATGCATCATTACTATATAATAATTGCAACAAGGTTGTAAACTGTAACACTATTAATCTCAACTAGGTCCGACTCAACTCTAAGACGAGAGCTCTTGCTTTAGGTCCATTGACAAAAAAAACTAATATACAATTAGTATCAAATCAATAATCCAGTGAACCCAAAAACCTGTTCAATCAGTTTGGTTTTTTGCCTTTGCTCAAATCAAAATCGAAGCAAATCAATCCAAACAACTTAGGCTTCTATTGGTTCGGATATCACTTTCATGTCATTTAAAATCGATCACCTAAGACTCGGACCTAACTATTATATTTCATTTATTTAATAATTTTCTACTTTAGCTTATGTATTTGTTTTAAAAGTATATCATATCTACAGTAATTGAAAAACAACTTAAATTTTCAGAATATTTATCCAATTGAACCGAACTAAACCAATATATTCGTCATTGGTTTGGTTTGATTCGGATTTTGTGAAAAAATATTGCGCAAACTGAATCAAGCCAAGCTGACTATATTCGACTTGTTTGTAATATTACTTCTTTCTGGAAACTGAACCACATTGATCTGTTACACGCCTATTAACAACTGTATACTTTTTCGATTGAGAATGAGGTTTGATTTCTAGTTGAGTGTCAACTCACCTTTTGACAGAATGACTCCACCTAATGTGAAAAATATGAGAAGTGTACAGAAGCTAGTCATGTAAGCAACAGTCATGCATGCATGCATGTGAAGAAAGAAAGAAAAAACATCAAGGTTAGTCTTCAATTTAGCTTATACTAATGTTCATTTTTAGAATTCACTTGAACCATCTCAAAGAGCTGAATGAATGAATTTCTTTTCATAAGCAAATAGTCTCTTGAGAAGTTAGCCTTTAATAGTTCCTTCTTGTTAACACCATACTTTTTAGTGGTTAATGCTGTTGGGTGATTATTTGACTTGTTAAATGGAATTTCAAGATCTTCATTGATTCTCTTACCAACATGGAATGACTTAAATGCCTCTGCAAATTGAGTAACTGTTACAAACCTATATGGTTCATTTCTGCACATCCTATATTGCTCTTGATCCTTTCTTGAAGTTACCTACAACAAGAGATAAGCTCAGTTTCAATTAATTAACTTTCTAGCTTATAGAAGCTTCTCAATTAAAATAAGTTCAGAGTTCTTTTGGATAAATAGTTTTATTAAGCACTTCTAGCATAAGGGTTTATTATATAAGTGCTTATGTATAAGTTGTTTCTATAAGAGAAGATAAAATTAAGTTAAACTATTTTCATAATTAACTATAATCTGTTTTCATAAGGTATTCAAGGACATGTCATAAATTGTTTTCATAAGCTCTACCAAACAGACTCACAAATATTTATGTCAATAGATAAGCTCAATTCAAATAGGCTTATAGAATCGAAATTGCTTATAAGCTTATACATTGTTATAGAAAAATAAATGAAAGAGTTTCTAAAAATTTTGCGATATAACAACCGATTTCAAGTTTCATTTTTTTTATAATAAAAAAGTTTAGGTGAGTTGGGTTGTAGGGTTAATGTTTAGCAGAGTTAAGACACACATGTTTACGTGGGTTTTTGGTAAACAACAAGACTAGTGTTGATTATTAAAAGCAAGATCAAACCAGAAATCGTAGGACATGTTGTGCAATCTTTTTCCATAAAATATATTAATGTTCATCATATTCATAGTTTGCTTTATGAACAAGATGAAGTTAGGTATGAAAATAATTGTCTTTCGACGAAGAAAAGTAAAAGAAATGCAAGTAAAAAACTTAAAAAAAGATGGTTCGACAAATCAGATTACGTAACTCTTTTCTCTAGATGCTGGTACTTCGAGTGCTAGAATTCTATAAGTGATTTGCGACTTTTTTTCTTATGAAAAACTACTATATATACATATAGAAAATAACTGCAAAGCCAAAACAGCTAAAAATTGCATGTCCTAGTCGAAAACTGATTGTCTTCCACGTGTCTGGACACTTGAAACCACTTTTTTTTCTTTCTGAATTAACTGCTTGTCAGTTTCCACCTTTTTATTGAAAACTTTCAATGCTTTGTCGAACTGTGGTTTCTGTCGAATACCTTCTCAGTATCTATCGAACTCAGCTACTTCAAACATGGACTTACAGAATTTTGTAGCTTCAAACCTCGTTTTACCTGTCGAACAACATCAGATAAAATTACAGGCTAACAAAACCTAAAAGCTTGATGAACGCTAATAGGGACATATCACCCACTTAGAGGTCCTCGCACTGGCCGTGAGAGTTGAACCCATAAAAGAACTAATACTACTTATTACAAGATTCTTTCGATGTTTATTTTTCATAAGCATTCACTCAGAAGTTTATCAAAGTCTACTTACATACATTGTATAAGGGTCATGTTAACCGATGTCTCAGGAAAGATGGTCAAGGAGACCAAAAAATAAAGTTTTAAATTGTAAAAACATTTTTTTGTCTAAAAATTGTAAAAAAAAAATCTATCTCAATCTATATCCAAAAAAGTGTATTTTGGTCAATCTCTATCGGAAAGTCTAAGTCAAAATCCATTTATCTCAATCAAATCTAGACACATTACTGCCACATTGCCACATCATTAATCATATCTATAAATATCATTTGTAATCTTAATACAACTCCTTACAGCACAGTCGCAAAGCTTGATCAATTTTCACCTCCACCGATACTTGATATCAGAACCGCTCCGATGAGTTCACGGCGTCTCCGCTCTCATTCCAAACCATCACCGCCGTCAGCAACCCTCCCCGACAAGCTTATCACCGAAATCCTCTCCCGCCTTCCGGTCAAATCTCTAATTCAGATGAAATCCGTATGTAAGTCATGGAAAACCCTAATCTCTAATCCTTCATTCATCAAAATTCATACTCTTATCTTTGTCCACGTAGTCATTAATCTTTTTAAGCAGACCCTACAATTACTTATCACTTTATTTTTGGTCCATGAGCTCATAATCTTGTTGATGCGGACGTGATTAGTTGACGTGTCCATGGTGAATAGGACTAAAGGTTGCTGACTTAGATTAAAGCACGATGTGAAGACAAAAATACCCCCTCATTGTTTCAGGCAAACTAGAAAAGACCAAAATACCCTCATTTTCAATCTTGTATTCCTCAAACCCAGATTTAGAGGTAGAAGAGAGAAATTATGGCGGATTACTAACAACAACACCATCATACCAATCCGAGTGAGAAGAAGAAGACGAGATCAAGCTCTCGACACCATCCTCAGTAGATTACTAACAACAACACCATCCTCTGCGAATTCAGATCCAGAAAAGAACATTTCAAAACAACATTCAACAACAACACCATCCTTTGGGGATTTATCACCATCCTCGTCCTACCATGCATAATCGGTCTCAATGATTCAACGACGAAACTTTTCATCATCATCATCATCTAGGTTTAAGAAGAAAAGGTGAGGACCAGAAATAGAGTTAGAGAGGGAGGAAGAGAGTGTTGAGTGAAAGAAAGATGGAAGATTGTTGAAAACAATTATGGATTTATGAAGTGTTATTAGGATTTGAGGAAAATGGTGAGATGATAATGTGATGTTAACACATAATGGGCGAGTTATATACAATGAATTGGTTGGACTTAAGTGGTTTTTCCAAACCTTTTATGAATTTATATTTTGATAAGAATCATCGACGAGGTAAAAAAGAGAAACGAGAGAAGGTAGAAGGTTAAAGAAAAGATGACATAATGGTCATTTTAGCATGAGCTTTTTGCATCAAGGGTATTTTGGTCCATCGATATCCGATAGTCTGAGTCAACATCTGCTTATCCCAATAAAATCTAGACACATCATTGCCACATCACCAATTATATCTATATTCAAATGGTTGTATAAATATCATTTCTTATCTTAACACAACTCCTTTCAGCTCAATTTACAACTCCACCGATACCATGAGTTCACGGCGTCTCCGCTCTCACTCCAAACCATCACCGCCGTCAGCAACCCTCCCGGACGAGGTTCTCACTGAAATCCTCTCCCGGCTCCCAGTAAAATCTCTAATTCAGATGAAATCCGTATGTAAGTCGTGGAAAACCCTAATCTCTCATCCTTCATTCATCAAAATTCATCTTAATCGATCATTATTTTCACAGAATCCATACTCTTATCTTTACTATTTCAACATATCTCCACAGAATCGTAAGTACATTTTCATTCCCTTCCCTGTTAATCATTTACTCAGAAACAATAATATCACCCTTCCTAAAGATCCTTACTACCGTTTAAATAACGGTAAAGAGTGTTGCGCGGTTGTTGGAACCCTGCCACAAGGACAATATCTGATAAATTAGGGTTTTTGTATGATTGCAATCATATATGGTGTTTTTGGGATTTTGTGTTTGGTTATGATAATTCAACTAACACTTATAAGGTTGTGGTCTTCGATTATGATATTGATGGGGAGGTGAAAGTTTTTAGTTTCGGTGATAATGTTTGGCGAAATATTCAAAATTTACCTGTTGCGGCTAGGAGGTTGACTACCGTTTGTAAGGATTCAAGAATATATGGTGGTGTACATTTTAGTTCTACTGTCAATTGGGTGACTACCAATTCGGATGATAATGTTTATCAAGTTCTGATTTTTTCGCTTGATTTAGGTACTGAGACATACACACAATTGCTTCCTCCTCCGGGTTATGAGAATGTGGCACGTGTGATATCGAATGTTTGTGTGTTAACAAACATGTTTTGTTTTTATCATGATTTTGAGGGGACTGATTTTGTTATATGGAAAATGGAAGAATTTGGAAATGAAAAGTCTTGGAGTCAAATTTTTAAATTTAGCTATCAGAATCTTGGAATGAATAAAAAATTTGAACATGGTCCCTTGCGTTTGACATTAAAGCCATTACATCTTTCTGAGAATCATGATACAGTAGTGTTGGCAAACAACCTAGAAGACCGTGCATTTCTCTATAACTGGAGAACTAACAGAGCAAAGAAAACTAGAATTATCAAGGAGATGCGTTGGTTCTCTATGAACGATTATGTCGAAAGCTTGGTGTCAATTTCTTGAAAGTAAGTTCATCTCCAACAATGTACTTGTTTGAATTTATATTGATGCATGTGCTTGGTTTCAATTGATCTTGTTACCATGTTTTGAACTCAGTTATCTATTTATATTTTAAGCATAAAATAATGTTTTCAAATCAATATATATATTGATTATTCTTCTTGGTCTAATTACACTAATTCAAGTACACCCATGATGGTTTTGGAAATAAGTTATTTTATTTTTCTACCCATCAATGACATACTGCTATTGAATTTTATTTCTATATCGTTGTGTCATCTGTGGTAAATACCTGTATTGTTGCATTATGGTAGATAGATACTAGTTTCTTTATTTTTTCTTTCATCGGAAAGGGACATGACCGCACTTTTAAGAATCATGTATTCACTTTCCTTTTGTGTATTTGTTCTTTTTGTGTTTTGCTGCTTCACCCTCTTGTCTACCGGGGTTCCTTTTTGAATTTTAGATCTACAAACTCAATTTTGATCAAATCCAACAATATTGATGGTACATGTCAGGTTGGTAGGATGAAAGAAGCTTATTTGAGCTACATTCTCTTCTCTTCAGTTATAGTATTTGTTCTAGTTAAGATATTATTGGCATTCTTCATGTCTATTTTGGGATTCTTGGAAACATTAGTAGCAGCTTATTATTGGTTAATAACTGCGTTGTTTTACAATTCTACTCCTGTTTGTGTAAAAGCAAGTGAAAATCTGAAACTGTGTGTGTAAAAGAAATTGAAAATCTTAAACTCTTGATGATTAATTTGAGTACACTTTTTTACAGGACCATTTTTAAAACGCTCTGAATGACATGACATTAATATTTGGTTCACTAGTATATGTTTACCTTTTGGCAACACTTGACTCCATTTTTAAAATGTTAGCAATATCTATCATAGCCATGCTTTATTAATCTTTTTTAAAATAAATGTTACCTCTTGCTACTGATTTTAGCTGCTAATAGTACTAGTAGTTAGTCCTAAACTAATTTAGTTTCAGTAGCTAGTCCTAAGCTAATTAACTGCGCAATAGCTACAATAAATCTTTTCTTATCTTAGTAACGTTTTTTACAAACTTATTTCCTTCTATATTTAGTGTATATTTGCAATGAAACCTGCTCTATTTGTCTTGGGTTTGCACTTTACAATTATATTCCTTTGTTATCTTTCCTAAGGATTTGTTTCTCTTTCTTGATGAAATTATGGAGACAGACATATATTTGTAAGTGTCTGTTTATTTCTTTGTTGTTTCCTTTCTGTTTACACCGATATCCTTCTAACCAAATATTACGTGTTATTACTCACTTAACTGTGTAGCCATGTAGTTTTTCCCCTATATTCGAGTATCTTAACTCCTGAAGCTTGTCTAGATATTGGTGATAAAGTAGATTCCGATAACTAACTTGATTTGTGATAGGAACTGTATAATTGAATGTATAACCATAATAGATTTAATATTAATATCTTAGTGAAGGTGATACTAGTTAAATAAGCTTCACAGTTTACTGTTGATGCCTAAACCCATATAATTTATGCATAATATCCCACTTCCCATACTTGGTGAGCTAATATTAAATATAACTGGTTTGGATACTATACTACTCGAATTGGAAGTTTACGAGAAAGAAAATTTGGCATACTGAAGTTAGACTAATTTACTTCATGTTGTGAAAACATCCTGGTTAAGGTCTCATTTTTTTAGGTTGAGGTTAATGAATTGAGTAACTGAACAAAGCTTAGATTTAGGTTGAAATAACTGTACATAATAATCTTGTAGTTGGTAAGAGTTTCATCATTTGTGTATACATGGTTTCTGGACACACTGTTGCATATGAATATATATAGCTTGAATGGACAATTTTGGTTGTACAGTGCAATGTAAGTGTTTCTTTTTTTTAACACGGTGTAAATGTTCCTTATACATTGCAATTAGTCCAACTTTTAATGTGCAATAATTTTAGGTAAAGGTTCTTCTGCAGTTTGTTTCGGCATTGCTTATGTTCTTATTCATTAAAAAACAATGCAGGTGTTTATGAAATATGATGTTAATAGGCCTAGAACAGCGCTCTCCGAGCAACAAATAAATCATTATGTCCCAACTGCTGAATTTTTTTTTGTTGATGCTGCTTGCTTTACAGGTGGTATAACTGGATGGGGAATGGTTACTTATAACCAATCTGCTGTGGTGCAATTTTCAGCTTGTAAAAGAGAAGCCATTGAATTTGATCCGTGTCGGCGTAAGCACTTGGGGTTAGATGGTGCTTGCAGTATACAGCTGAACTGAACCTGTAGAGTATTGCTATTGCTTCCAGTGCTGAAACTGTGGTTAATTGCATTAATACGAAATTGAGTGTGGCAGCCGTTGATCCTATTATTCAAGACTGTAAATTACCTAAGAGTCGTGTTGGTGATTTAGTAGTTTATCGTGTTAAACGTCACTTAAGCACTGTTGCTCACAACTTAGCTGTTTTGTCTAAAGTCTGTTGGTTCAAAAACATGGTTTGAGAGTGTTCTTAGCCTTTGCTTGGCCGCTAGTTGTATTTCTGGTTCAGCTATTGCTGTTAAATGAAATTATTTCAACTTCAAAAAAATGAGTCTGAGTTTAGCTTGGTGATGAGTTGCTGAATGAGTAGTTTATCACTTCCTCTAATAATATGTCATTCACGTATATTGCATTGCTAATTTACTACTGCAGCTTTACTATCCAAAAATTCTGAATCTCAATCTCAGTCCTTACTATCAGGACTAGTCCTTAGCTTAATTTTAAATTGCCAATTTTTATATCCCTATCAGATTGATAACTTAACCAAGAACCAAGAACGTAATCTTTGTCAAAACTGATAGCTGATACCATTTCTGTTTTTGTCGCAATGAAACAAACTTGTACCAAGAGTACCATGGAATTTTCGAAAGTCTTGAAAAATTGAAGTCAACTTTTCAGCATCCCATTATCTCCATTATCTTTCAATATGGGCACAACATTATAAAAAGGATGTAAACTCAAAAGCTTCCATTGAAAGTTTCTCGTCAATAACATTATAAAATGTAACTACCTCTTTTGATTTTTTCATCCCAGAAACAAACCTCAAATCTGTAAGATTTTCTTTTTGGATCATCCCAATCTTCCCATTGCATCTTATTCCTTACACACCATGGCTTCATCTCCAAATTGATCTTGATACAACTCCTTAAAGCGTAATCAATTTTCAACTCACCAACGCGTTGATATCAGAACCGTTCCGATGAGTTCACGGCGTCTCCGCTCTCATTCCAAACAATCACCGCCGTCAGCAACCCTCCCGGACGAGGTTTTCACTGAAATCCTCTCCCGACTTCCAGTCAAATCTCTAATTCAGATGAAATCATTATGTAAGTCATGGAAAACCCTAATCTCTAACCCTTCATTCATCAAAATTCATCTTAATCAATCATTATCTTCACAAAATCCATACTCTTATCTTTTACATTTCAACATATCTACAGATAAGTGCATTTTCATTCCCTTCCCTGTTAATCATTTACTCGAAAACCATAATATCACCATTCGTAAATATCCTTACTACCGTTTAAAAGACGATAAAGATTGTTGCGCGGTTGTTGGTTCGTGCAATGGATTGGTCTGTTTAAACGGTTCTACTTATGACGAGGATAAAGCAGTTATGTGGCTCCGTCTGTGGAACCCTGCCACAAGGACAATATCTGATAAATTAGGGTTTTTGTATGCTAGTGATCGTATATGGCGTTTTTGGGATTTTGTGTTTGGTTATGATAATTCAACTAACACTTATAAGGTTGTGGCCTTCGATTATGATGGTGTTGATGGGGAGGTGAAAGTTTTTAGTTTCGGTGATAATGTTTGGAGAAATATTCAAAATTTACCTGTTGCGGCTAGGAGGTTGACTTTTTTGGATTCAAGAATACATGGTGGTGTACATTTTAGTTCTACTGTCAATTGGGTGACTACCGTTTCGAATGATAATTATCAAGTTCTGATTTTTTCGCTTGATTTAGGTACTGAGACATACACACAGTTGCTTCCTCCTCCAGGTTATGAGAAGGTGGCACATGTAGTACCGAGTGTTTGTGTGTTGATGAACTCGTTTTGTTTTTATCATGATTATGAGGGGACCTATTTTGTTATATGGAAAATGGAAGAATTTGGAAATGAAAAGTCTTGGAGTCAAATTTTTAATTTTAGCTATCAGAATCTTGGAATGAATTATAAATTTGAACTTGGTCGCTTGCCTTTGAAATTAAAGCCATTATATCTTTCTGAGAATCATGAAACAGTGGTGTTGGCAAACATCCTACAAAACCGTGCAATTCTCTATAACTGGAGAACTAACAGAGCAAAGAAAACTAGAATTAACAGAGAGATAGGTTGGTTCTCTATGAACGATTATGTCGAAAGCTTGGTATCAACTTCTTGAAAAGTAAGTTCTTCTCCAACGATGTACTTGTTTGAATTTATATTGATGCATGTACTTGGTTTAAATTGATCATTTTACCGTGTTTAGAACTCTGTTATCTATTTATATTATAAGCATATAATAATGTGTTGTAAATCAATAAATATTGATTATTCTTCTTGGTCTAATTACACTAATTCAAGTACACCCATGATGTTTTTGGAAATAAGTTATTTTATTTTTATACTGTTGTGTCATCTGTGGTAAATACCTGTATTATTGCATTATGGTTGATAGATACTAGTTTCTTTATATATTTTTTTATGGCCGCACTTTTAAGAATCATTTATTCACTTTCCTTTTGTGTATTTGTTCTTTTTGTATTTTGTTGCTTCACCCTCTTGTCTATTAGGATTCCTTTTTGAATTTTAGATCTACAAACTCAATTTTGATCAATCCAACAATATTGATGGTACATGTCTGGTTTTGGTAGGATGAAAAATGCTTATTTGAGCTACATTCTCTTCTCTTCAGCTATAGTATTTGTTCTAGTTAAGATATTATTGGCCTTCTTCATGTTTATTTTGGGATTCTTGGAAACATTAGTAGCAACTCATTATTGTTTGTTTGGGCATTGCTTATGTTCTTATTCATTAAAAAACAATGCAGGTGTTTATGAAATATGATGTTAATAGGCCTAAAACAGCTCTCTCCGACCAACAAATAAATCATAATGTCCCAGCTGCTGAATTGTTTTTTGTTGCTGCTTGCTTTACAGGCGGTATAACTGGATGGGGAATGGTTGCTTATAACCAATCTGGTGTGGTGCAATTTTCAGCTTGGAAAAGAGAAGCCATTGAAATTGACCCAGTGTCGGCGGAAACACTTGGGGTTAGATGGTGCTTGCAGTATACAGCTGAACTGAACCTGTAGAGTATTGCTATTGCTTCCAATGCTGAAACTGTGGCGGCCATTGATCCTATTATTCAAGACTGTAAATTACTTAAGAGTCATGTTGGTGATGTAGTAGTTTATCTCTTGGTTTAAAAATATGGTTTGATATTGTTCCTAGCCTTTGCTTGGTCTCTAGTTGTATTTCTAGTTCAGCTGTTGCTGTTTAATGAAATTATTTCAGCTTAAAAGAAAAGGAAAAAAAGAAAAGTTTAGCTTGGTATTAGTTGCTGAATGAGAAGTTTAGCTTGGCCTCTAATATGTCATCCAATTTTACTAAAACATTGGTGCGATATTTAGAGTCTTGTGGGATGAACATGTTTTGGCATTATTGTTGCTGAAATAAGAGGTAATATACATAGACATATTTATAGAGCCTTTATTCAAATAAGTGGGACTTTTGAAAAGAATTTTAAACGTAAATGGGGAAAAAAAAATTAAGAAAAGAAAACTTCATATGACAAACAATTATACTTATTACTAATCTAGTAGGCCCCATGTCTCATTAGTTGTTTGGCCAATCCTCTTCTGGATCTAATATAGGCTTAAATCTAAATCTAGTAGGCCCCATATCATGCCTTCCATATACAACAATGGAAAACATCATCATACCAAGTAGAAGTAATACTAGTGAGCGTGTAGAGGCCATGTCTCGATCGTATTTTGATTGATACAAATGGAAAGAGCAAGACAAGTATTTATAGGAGGAGTACAAAAGAGACTATTTTGTGTTGAGGTCATCAATTTAAATTATTCTATTATACTTAGTAATAAAAATGTCCAAATGAAATCACAAAAGGGTAAGTATGCATTTGTTTGGATTTTTTGTTTTTATTTTAGTCAAGATTGTTTGAATTAATTAATCTTGTGCCCACTGGAATGATATTTCCACCATTTTATGTACATATTTAACTCCCTATTTTATTTGATATATTATATGTTGTTTTCACGTGTACAACTAATATTTGTCGTTAAAAAATACGATTTTTAGATTAAGATTAGGTGTAATCATAATCCTATGATTGCACGCATTCACAACTTCATCATTTTGTATGGTCCAAATTTAAATTATACTTTTAGATTAAAAAGTAAAATCATTTTAAAAATATAGATCGACAATCAAGATGCGTGTGTTTAAACTTAACTAATCCGCATCCATTATTGTTTTGTGAATTTCATCAAGTTTGAAGCTTGAACTCACGATATAATTTCATAATTTAGGCCGAACTAAATGTACATTTATAAGATTTCAGGTTATTTAGAATTAGATCATTAGAATATGCATCTTAAATGACGAGAGTTTGAAAACGTTTTGAAAAATATAAAAGAATAACCCCCACTTCTAGACCTTATAGCTCCACAAACTAAGTGAAATTCTAAAAGTATCGTTAGAGCATCCACATGGAGACCCTCAATTTTGAGGTCTTAAACGGGTTTTACTTGAACACATCACTTTTTTATTATTTTTTAATAAGCGTCTTTCTAACCATTGCCCTCAGGGGCAATGATTAATCTAATAGGTACTCAACCGCGCCAATAAAGATCCTCTAACAAAACGTCTATATGGGTCTCACTAATATAGTACAATGACATTAAAAAAGCCAAGGTAAATTGCAATTGAAAAACAATAGTACAATGACAATGATTATTTTAAGAAAAAGTAATGTGGGGTCCACTTAAGCATTGGAGTTTTAAGTGAGACCCTAAATCCTAGAAGATCCTAAAAAAAATTCCACATTAGAGGTACCTATTAGGTACCAGATCTTAAATGATGAAGACATGATAAATGCGGATGCTATTAGCCTATCTTATAATAATATATGAAAGGGAGATGATACGAAAAACTAATTTTTGTCCCTCCTTTGTTGCATGCCACGCCTCTATTCTTCGGATAAAACTTGTCTAAAATTTGCTTTTACTAACCGGATAATGTCATCTAAATATTGTAACGTATGCATTCGTGTTTACTTGCTCTTCTTATGTCAACATTGGATGCATGGTAACTAAAAGTACTATTTTCTGGTTCATAACAAAATAATAAAAGATTTTCTTGAAGAAAAAAAAAAAAATATGTCAGTAAACATGCCAATCACCATATTTTCCTCTTTCCAATATTTCTACTTTCAGAACTCTCTCACATACTATTAACCATTTCTACTTCTCGCTCTCCCATCTTTCAACTTACCCCCTCTTTTCTCTGTTTGCTCAAAATCTCATCACCCAAATCGTGGTAAAATTTACATTTCATTTGGTCTTTCGTCTTTTTTTTTTTTCTTTCTCCTTTTTATCTATCGTTTTTGTTGTGAAAGTGACTCAAAATTGGAGGTTTGAATCTGCCAAAATCGGGGCGAATGGTGCTGTCCAGAGTCCAAATTTGGCTTTGGTTTTTCAGCTTGTTGGTAAGACAAAAATCGGTGGCCGAATGGAGGAATTTGGGGCCCGAATTTGCCAGAACATAAAACAAAATCGTATTTTTGGGCCAGATTTGTTCCAGTTTTTTTAGGATACTTTTACTATAAACATAGACTTTGTATCAGAGTAAACCTTGAGATAGAGGGGCTGAAACAAGGGTTTAGAAGTCAACAAGAAAACTAGGGTTTGTATAGAGTTTGCTATTGGCAACAAACACTAGGGTTGAGGTTGATTTACCTTGAGAAACACTATTAAGATTGAGTCTCTTAGTCACGGGAAAAGATTGAGATTTTGGGTAGAATTAAGCGGGAGACTTATTCTTGTAACTTTATGATATGTCTTTTGTAAAGTTACTCATCATTATAGTGGAACAGAGAGCTGCTCTCTCCCCAGACTAGGTCAGTTTCGGACCGAACTGGGTAAACAAATTTCGTGTGTTCTCTCTTTCTTTCTCTCGCTGTTTTCTATTTATGCTTGTGTTTATAATTGTTCCCACGTTGATATCGGTTGCTTGATTACTTTGCTCCACACATCAAATATTTTATTGGTGTGATTTTTCATCGAATTCACAACAGTTTTTGTTACAATTTTTTGTGATGATCTTCAAATCTTGGTTATTCTTTATTTTTGTATATGAATGTTTAAAAGATCCTTGCTATTTTCATTTCATTTTCTAATTGAACTTATTGTAATATATGCATGCTTAAAATATCTAACTGAACTATGTTTTAGGTACACTCACGGCTAGCCTTGAAATGGATCAGTGACATCAATTACAAGGATAATTTTTGAAAATTGGTTGCCAAGGTTAAATATAAATGGACAGTAGTGAAGAACAACAAGGAACATTTGGAGATGATCATTTATGATGTAAAGGTAGTACTTTTCTGTCTGGTTTTAGTTTCATATTTCAGTCATGATGTAAAGGTTATCTTTTTATGTTCTAGTTTTTGAAAATGTTCACTCATTATAGAAAAGTGGCATTTTATGTTCTGTTTTTTTTTCTTTCTAATTTTATTTTTATTTGTAAATAGTCATTCATGATACAAATGAAATCTCTTTTTGCTATGGTTTTATTTAAAAATGGTCACTCATGACACGGTTAGCTATGGTTTTATTTGGAAATGCTGACTCATGATGCAACTGTAGTATTTTTTTATGTTCTAGTTTATTTTTAAATGGCCATTCATGATGCAAAGTTAGTCTTTTTGTTGTTGTTAAGTTTAATTTGGTAATGGTCACTCATGTTGCCTTAACCCACTCATAGGACTTTGGTATATGTTTTTTCTTCAAGGTATGCATTATTTGCATCGTGTTTGTGATATCAAATTTCTTTTTAAACCTAACACACCTTGTAGGTTAATTATCCTTAATGAAGTGGTAACGTTTATGGTGGAAAGGGCTACTACTTTTCCCATAGTGGGTAAGGGTTGCGATTAACTATCTTTGTTGAGGAAACATTATGACGACTTTAGTGTATTTTTGAGTGTTTTATGAGAGAGAAAGATGAAAGAATCACGATTTTATCTTAGACGGTTGTCATCCCGTCCACCCTCAAGGTCGTCATTAGGTACCTTTTGTATCAAGTGCCTTGTTGATCTTTGCTTATTTATGATGTGCTCATGCATTATTGTACAATTTTATATCTGCATGAAATATATTTTTATACACATATTATATATAAAATATTGTGTTGTCTTAATATTATGATGCTCGATGTATAATAAATTATGCCTAGAGAGTGGGGCACCCTTAAAGCATCAAACAAGAGGATGCTCTCCAAGTCCATAGGCGGAGACTCCCAAATGGAAAACATTTTATCATTAGTTGAGCCTAATTTTGCCAGAAAATTTGCATATAAATTACCAATCCAACTTTAATAAATCCTGAATGCTAGATATGACTACAACATAGCAATGGAAATTATTGCAATCCTTGGAAATCAAATCAAGAACGGTTTGGGAATCAAAGCAAAAGTGAATACAAACCACGGTTTGGGTCCATCAATGATAAAGCTTAGGGACGATGTTTGATGAATCGCCAATGATTACTAGTACGAGAAATGATAAGAAATACGATGATTTCCAAGATATAAGATAAGGATAGCAACACATTGAAAATGACCAAATGTCACAACTTGTGTAGAGACAAGACTGGTAGTATAAATAGACAATGTCAATGTTGTGTCAAGGGTCTGAAGTTTGTCATCAAAATTGAACGGCCGTTTCCAGCTAAGGTTAACAACCACTAGAGATCTCACAACCCCTCATTCATTCTATTGATGAGCGTGAGAGCTAGTTCATAGAGAGTTAGAGTTTTAAGAATATTTTGACCGAGTAATGCAAATGGCTCACTCCTCTCCTTCACATATTGTAATCTTTATTTGTAAATTCTAAACTCTTCTATTAATTATTGCAATTATGTTATCATTCATTTCTTTCCATATTTATCTTTCTGCGTTTAAACTCACCATGAGCTAAACCCCTTTGTGGTTAAAACATGATGAGGTTATGATTATTTTTACATAGGTTTTGTTTGTTGCACACATAAGCTTCTTTAAAAAGAACCATAATATATCTAATAATTAAAGTAAAATTGATCATTTTTACCTTTAATGCCAAATTCCTTGAGCTCAGAAGAGAACGGGAATGAAAGTGTTTCTTTTAACAACTAATTGCTAATATTTATCATTCCAAAAAAATCTTTTATTTTAAGGATAAAATTTATGTGCATTTTCTTATATGCCTTTGACATGGTTCTTCACATAAAATTCATTTTTTGTGGTTTAAAAAAACTGAGAAATTTGCGGATTGAAAAAATCATAGATAGTTATGATTATTTTATGTGAAGTACCACACGAGAAAAATGATTTTCGTATTCTTTTCTTTTAAATGCTTTATGTATGCTAAGTTTTATCCTTGTTTTACTTCTAGCAAAAAAACTTAGGTGCATTTTTTTAAGTGCTTTTCTTATGGTTCCTAAATAAACTTCTCATGAAAAGTGTATTTATATCTAAGAACCCCACGAAACACACATAAGAAAATTCACATAAATTTTGTCCTTAATAGATAATTCGTTCATTTTTTAAATATTAAATTGATAGAGAAAATTTTAAATGACTATTAGATTACATTATTTATTTTAATCAATTTTATACTCCCTTTGTTCCTTTTTATCGGAATAGTTTTAAAAAAATCTCGGGTATCAAGGGGGCGTTTGTTTCACGGATGCAAAAATTATTCCATGGAATAACTTTCCCAAGAATATATTCCTTGGAATTATATTCCTAGGAATAATTTAAAAAAGTGTTTGGTTACCAATTTGAATTCCTGGGAACTTTCTTTCTAAATTCCTGGGAATATTAAAAATATGTTTGGTTTAAAATGTATAATCCCAGGAATAAATGTCAAAATTGTTAAAATACCCTTTTACATTCAAGAGACGAAAAATAATATTTTTCATGTTTTTCTTTAATCAAGCGAAGTAAATTCTGTGAGTTATTGAAGGCATTTGTTAGGGTATATACTTGTTTTTTAATACATAACAAGAGTACCCTTGTTGGACGCCATTTAATTGAAGGATGGCAGGCAGCCGAGCTGCCCAACACCTTTGGCATGCAGCAGCAACAGAATAGTGGATGCACACTCGAATATCAGTCACTGAAACTCGCATTTGCGCGGCCTAGCTCCGCTGGCACAGCAGTGTGGCAAGCTGGGAATGGGTGGGTTTTCACCATGAATGTGGAGATTTCATTCCCAGGAATAGAAGATTTCAGCCCCCCACCCCCGGGAATAAATATAGAGAGTCAATGGGTTAATAAGATCCTGGAATCATTTATTCTTGAGTATATTATTTTTGTTCCCTTCTACCAAACATAGGAATATCGTATTTAATTCTCTTATTCCGAGGAATATATTTTTTATCTCCCAAACAAACACCCCCTAAGAAAAGTGTTTGAATTAATAAATTTGTCATAAATATATGTTACTATTACCAAATTACCCTTTGTTTGTAGAAATATTTAATGTTAAATTTTCATATTTAAGGTGCTATATTGATAATATTAATGAGATGTGTGTTTGGAAAAAGAGTAATAAATGCATCTAGAAATTTGTAAATAGTGTTATACTTACGGACAAAACTTTTTTGTAAAGTAGTGTTATAAAAAGGGACAGATGGTATATGGAAATATTTTTTTTGAAGAAGTTAAATTAGCTCACTTAAATTGGTATCGGGGAGAATCGAACCTGGGATCTTGAGAAGCTATAAGGAAATAATTTTGTTTGCCTACATGTATTGATTATTTTCATTCTAAACTTAGATAAATAGGATTTATTTATTTTATATTTCAGGTAGATTTTTTTTTTAGGGAAATGTTTTAGGTAGATATTAATAGTTTATTTAATAAATTACATGTTATACCACCGCACAAAAATTACGGGTTATATATTATGAGCAATTATTTTTATTTTATTACTTCTGAGTTATATGGATTTGCAATAAATATTATACATACCAGTGTTTTGACGGGTAATACATACATACATACATATATATATATATATATATATATATATATATATATATATATTTTTTATTGTGATAATGCGTATAAATTACAAATAATAGTTTTTATGAAATTTTGATTAAAATTATAGGTATAAATATAAGATACTTTGCACTTTCATATTGTAACAAATTACACTTATCTTTTTCAATGATACCCACGATATAATAAATATAATATAAATTCTTATTTTTGTTGAATAACACTGACAAAATAACATTCTCATAATAAATGTACAAGTTCTAAATACAAAGTTTCTATTTCAAACTTCTTAACATGTGCAAATTTCCACATGATAGAAAAACTCATATTAATAGTCAATCCGTTTCAAAATAAGTGTCGTTTTAGCCAAAAAATTGGTTCAAAATGAATGCCACTTTGGGTTTTCAATTCAATAATAACTTTTTTTCTTCCAATTGTACCCTTCAATTAATACTATATACATTACTTCCAAAGTATTATTTTTTCTTTAACGAAAAACAAACTAATTATAATCAAAATTGACTTTTTAGGTTCATTCAATTATTGATGTATGTGGTCTATAATATTAATCACATACATCATTAATTGAACGAACCTAAAAAGTAAATTTTGCTTATAATTGAAAACGGGGGGGAGTATTTGATAAGGATAATTTGGTAAAATAACATCTCTCTTTCTTTTAATTAATGTATTTCTTAATATGTGTGTAAAAACTTTAAACGACGTTCATTTTGAAACGGATGAGTATTATATATGTAAACCAGACATCATCCATAAAATACACTAGAATATATATATTTATGGTCAATATGTAAAAAATGGTAGGAGTTAAATTTAAATTATGACCTTAATTTTTATTTTTTTTAAAGGATATGACCTTCTTAATTAAAATGTCAAGAAAAACTAGAGTTGAAAAATACACTTCAACGTAATGTTTTCTCTTAACACATAAAACTTTAACTTAATAGAGAACATGCACAAAAACTCTGCAAACCAAAGAGTACATATAATAAAAGGTAGTTCTAGATAATTGTTCGTGCGTTTTCTTTCAGCAATATTTAGCATTATTCCATAAAACATATATGATATGGAAGACAAAAATAAAACAAAATGAATTCTAAATATAAACATCAACAACACAAAGTATTACTACATTGTCTCCATTTAGTTGCATTACGTTCATGACTTGGCTCTAAATTAAATCATTGTAATACCAATTCCTGAACTCTATTGTCTCTACGGTGATATACAAATTCTTCATTCCATTCCAGTATTTGCAATATAAACATACAAAGGCAACAAATCTAAAAAATCAATTTCCTGGGAATTCACATAAGAAAATATAATAAGCTGCACCCATGACTTATCATATCTGAAATGCTTTATTTGCCATATTCTAAAATGGATATTCTCAACATAGTTGGAGAGGCAGAATCAAAGTGTATATCAATCAGAACTGCAGTCAGGTTAATCATTTGGGATTTACTAAAAAAAATGAGTTAGTATTAATTAAGAGTAAAGTAGAGAGGTTTTGTAACGATATTATATATGTGTGTGATATAAGTCTTATTTTCATGATTTATTACTTGCTTCAAGACTTATCTTATGATGCTCGGAAAATAGTTGTCTATTTTCCAATACATGCAAATATAAGTCTACACTATCACAACAAGTAATAAAGAGTAAATAGAGTATCGATCCTATAAGAATTGAAGTGGATAGGTTTTAAGTATTTCCAAATCTAAGTATAATTATTTAAGATCTAAAGTGACAAATAGCAAAGATAATATTTTAAGGTTCTAAAGTAAATTGTAGAAGTAAATAAAGCATATAAAAGAAATTTAGAGATTCAAAAGAAATTTAGAGATTGAAGTGAAAAAGTTTCGTTAAAGAATTAACTTGGTAAAGATGGAGTTTTTCAAGATTTAGAAAGCTACAACTCTGAGATGAAAACTACAACTTCATACAACTTCTTGAGGAAAAATGTAGATAGTTATAGCTTCACATAGTTTCCCAGCAACCTGATGGCCTTTGGGGTCTCTCGACTCAGCCATTATATCAAGCATGTGAAGACACACCTCTTGGGATACACTTACAGTACTTAACATGCAACATCACTAGGTTATGTCATCAATAGCTATACATGATGGCAGAGGCTGAGTTGTAGCCTATGACAAGAGTCCTAGCTAGATCCCAACGCTTTCAGGCTCTTCTAAGATCTAGTTTTCATTCAAAGAAGTTTCTCTTGTTCCCGTCACCTCTCGGTCCATAAAGATGTAACTCATATCAAACAAACATTTTTCATTCTCATACCTTCTCGGTCTCAAGGAACTATAACATAAAAAAATAAGAGATTAACTTTCAAAAGTTTTGAGTTAAAACAATTTGTTTGAAATAAGTTTTAAATGTTGTAACAACTGAACGTGCAGATATAATTATTACCTTATCAATTTCTAACCACAAAAGTGGTTAATTCATAATAAACTTAAACACGAAAATAGAAATAGAAAAGATAAGAGATAAAAACATAATTGCAAATCATTAGATAAGATTAGAGTTTAAAAAAAAATTATAATCCTTTGAGGATCAAGGTGAGTCTTTGCGACATTTACTCAACAATTTACTCTAATAACTCTAAGAGGTAGCTACTAAAGTATCTTTGAGAATCAAGTGCTTTCTATATGAAATAGATTAAAGTATGAAGAAAAATAATTTGAATCTCTAAAAATAGTGGTTAGGGTTGATTTGAAACTCTTGAGTGAGACATTTTTGTTTCATGTCTATTTTCATTTTTAATTACCAAACCACTCATTGATTTCATTGAATTTTCGGTTTCAAATATTAATTTTTTAAAAAATAAAACAGGGTGAAAAAAGTGGATATTTTGATAATTAGAAGTAGGAACATTCAATGGTAGAGTGTTTTGTGTTGTGGTGTGTGGGGGGTTTAGTTGGTTTTGGACTTTGGTTATTATTTTTTATTTTTTTAGGGTGTGTTTGGATGGAGGGTTAAGGAGGGGAGAGTTTTTTTTTTAAAAAAATAATAATAAATTATAGATACTTTGATTTTTTTTAAAAAGTTTAGCGTATTAACATCATAAACGATCATATAATACTTCAATCACACTAAATTTATTTTTGAAAAACATTTTATGTAGTCTGGAATTTAAAAACATGTTTAGATGGAGTCTGGGGAGCGCTGGGAGCGACAATGGGTTAAACGTTTAAGACTCGCTAAGAGAAACGCCACACTTTTACCTAAAACCCTATAACAATGGGTTTATGGGATCTGATGTGGGACATTATCACTCACACTTGATTTCCATCAATCTCCCCCTCAAGTGTGACTCAAATACATCACTAGGCTAATCCACACTATGATCCAGCCAAAAACCATAAGACAATGAATTTATGGGTGTCCACTCTTATATATCAAATATTTGCTCCATTTCTAGTCTAGAACCCGCTAAGAGAGAGAGACAACATACTTTTACCCAAAACTCTAAATCAATGGATTTACGAGTCTCTTCTCTTATATATCAAACATTTGCTTCATTTCTACGTAAGACATTATTTGGAGTAATGTGAAGTAGTAGTACTAAACTCATTTCTCCTTAAAACAATCACGTTCAACAACAAATAACATTACTCCAAATTCTCACACTGTAAAAAGGTTGTCATATAGTGACTTATTAGAGTTAAAAAAATGTCAAATCATTCACTAACATAATAGTTTTGCGACATTTCACAAACCGGTTCAACCTAGATAACATAATTAATTTTATTTGGCAAAATATAGCATAATTGACACAATTGATTAATACATGCTTAATTATTACATATGTTAATATTATGTTTTTTTTAACAAAACATAATATTGAAAATAATTGTACGGAAACTAATTAATTTCTGTGGTCCAGACACAACTTGTGGATGAATAACATCAAAAATATTAATTTTTTATTTTATAGTTTATGGGTTCATTCTTTGATTGTCCAGCTCTAATACTTCCAAACATTTCATCCATGATTTGGTATCTCAAGGGATCAAATAATTAGATGGTTTGAATTACGAGTTTAAAGTTTGAATTACGAGTTTTTTTTTTACCTGTGATCTTATACTCACTTCTAAAGATTAACCTTCACATTTATATGTGAAGTAGCAGTACTAATTTATATCAAAAGAAGAGATCATCTGAAATAAGATTTATTTTTATTTTATTTTTTTCTTGAAAAAAAAAATCTTACTTCAATACATGGTACGTATCATTAAAAAGGTCCAATAGTAAATTTTGAGTCTTTTCAATTCATGAGTATTCCTTCCATCTTATAGTAATAAGTAATTGTCACATTTCCACATTTATTATATTTTAATTTGATTATCATTTTATAACGTAAATGCAACATTTATTATTATTATTAGGGTCTTGCTATCCGGTGCTCCCGAGGCACTGGTTAAGCATACCATAAAAGGGAATTATTACCATAAAAGAAAACTGTTTTTGACTTTATTATAAATTAATTACATAATTTCAATACATTAACTACTATATAATTTCCTTTTTCATATCCTTAACCAGTGCCCCGGGGGCATTGGTTAGCATTTCCCTTATTTATTATTATTATTATTATTATTATTATTATTATTATTATTATTATTATTATTATTATTAATAAATTCATATTTATTGATTTTCACTTCACTTTATTACTCTATTTAATATTCATAAGGGTGTTTTAATAAATAATCATAATTTTATTATTAAATTTAATACATCTAATCATTTTTTTAAGAACTACGTACATCAAATGTGACGTTCATTTTAAGACGTGTGGAGTAAACCGTTTCTCTTGAAACAACCACGATTTTAAAATTTGCTTTAGACTTTAATATATGTATTGGTACCTCATAGAAAAAAAAAATTCATTTAACACTTAAACTTATTTTAAAATAATTAATGTAAAATATGATATGATATTTAACATTTAAATTCCATGCTACGGGAGTGTTCGCCTAAATATTAGTCTTCCCATTTATATGCGAAGTACTAGTATATGCCAAACGAATAATCTTTACACAGTACAGTTTCCAAATTTTAGGGGGATGAGGATGATGATCACCACTTTGAGGCACCGGTATCTTCTAACAAGATTGTGGATCCAAAGGTTATTCATAAGTGGGCTTCCACTCCTGTTCTCACTCATATGGCTATGCCAGTCACAATGATGGAGGACACTTTTAGCCATGATTAGAGACTTGAGGTGGAAGAGGACAATGCCGGAGCTATTATATCAGACTTTGAGCAGGACTACCCAAGTCTATATGACAGTTCTAAGGCAGAGAACAAGAAGAAGAAGCAAGTGAACAAAGTGAAGTCGGTTAGCTTTAACTCAACCAGAATGAGGACCCGTGCCCAAAAGGGTAGCTCCAAAGCTGCCTTGGAAGCTACAGAATAATTGGTTTATTTGCATTAGATTAGCTAGTAATATCAATCATTTTGTTCCAACTTTCATAGAGAGGGTAATGGTGGACTAAGCCACCTCCTTCCTTAGGACCTTTCCTTTCTAGGAAGAGGTCTCGTTTTTCTTTTAAGTTATCCACTATGTGGCTTTGTTGCATTGGTTCAGGCATCTCCTGTCTTTTATTTTTTAGTGCTTTGATAAATAAATAAAAATAGTGTAATCGATTTTGTTTTTTAACCTTCATGTTGTAAGAGATTTAAATAAACTCAAAAGAGAGTCACAACAAAAACCCCAATAATTTTGTTTGCGGTCTTGATATATTTTGGTAGAAGTGATCAAGTCCAAAATTATTCCTTTTACTATGCAACATCATCAACAGGCCATATAGTAAAATAAGGAATATTCTTTTATAGTACTCATGAAAAGAAGAAAAAAAATTAGCATCGATACTTATATAACTCAAAGTACAAAAACATTTTAATATTATCAATTATCAAGGTCACTATTACAATGTAATGCACACATATTATATAACTCAATCACAAGGTTCAATCCTAGCTTAAACTAAGCATTACCCGTAATCAAATTAGGGAATTAGGGAAGGAAAACTGAAAATATGGGCCCAGAAGCCACTCCAAAGCTTCCACTAATTGACTTCAATAACCTCAACTTGGAAGCCAAAAGTCCTAATTGGGAGTTAGTGAAGTCCCAAGTCTATAAGGCATTAGTAGAGTATGGTTGCTTTGAAGCAATTTTTGATAAAGTTCCTTTAGACCTTCGCAAAGCTATATTTGCTTCACTAGAAGAGCTCTTTGATCTCCCTTTACAAACCAAGCTACTCAATGTGTCTAATAAGCCTTACCATGGTTATGTTGGACAATATCCTATGATTCCACTTTTTGAGAGTATGGGCATTGAAGATGCAAATATCTTAGAGAAAGTAGACAGTATGACCAACAACTTGTGGCCAGATGGAAACCAAAATTTTAGGTACGTAAAAAGTTACTTGTTTTGATTGCTTAGCTAATGCTTCTGGGACACTGTTTAACATTCTTTTATAGTAAATCATCAAATTTGATCCCTAAAATTATAGGGCACTATCGATTTGGATGGTAAAATTATAAAAAAATTATAATAGTTTTTAAACTTGAAAATGTCTCTTCAATCATATTAGAGCATCTCTAATGGTAGTCTTTCGAGAGGTTCTAAGTTCAAAAAGTGTATCCTTAACAAGTGTCACCATTTGGAGGACTTATATTTCTCTAATAAGCCCCTTATTATTTTGTTTTAATTTTGCAGCAAAACTATACACTCCTTCTCTGAGGAGCTAAAAGAGCTGGATCAAATTATTAGGAAGATGATTTTGGAGAGTTTAGGTGTTGAAAAGTACTTGGAGGAACACATGAATTCAACCAATTATCTTCTCAGAGTTATGAAATACAAAGGCCCTCAAACAAGTGACACAAAATTAGGCCTCAGCACACACAGTGACAAGAATGTTGTGACCATATTGTACCAAAATCAAGTGGAGGGTTTAGAGGTTATGACCAAAGATGGAAAATGGATAAGCTACAAGCCTTCTTCTTCAGGCAGTTTTTTAGCTATGATTGGTGACTCTATTCATGTAAGTTCCATTAACCATTCCCTATCAAGAACAAAATATCAATTATTAATTAATAAGGTTTTAATTCATTGTTGATTGCGACCGCATCATGATCCTTATTACTACAATTAGTGGCCGTTAAATATATCTGAGGAAGCCACATTCACAATAATGTTGTCCGAGATATCAAAGTATTTGATGTCGCGGCCCATATTGTAGGCACATATGCGTTTTAAAAACTATATTGTTAAAATTTATGTATTTTTATCGAATTATATGAATTTTGCAGGCATGGTCAAACGGGAGGCTGCATTCGCCGTTTCATCGGGTGATGATGAGTGAGAATGAGGCAAGATATTCAACAGGGTTGTTCTCTATCCCCAAAGAAGGATACATTATAAAAGCTCCGGAGGAGCTTGTGGATGAGGAACACCCTTTGCTCTTTAGGCCTTATGATCATGTTGAATTCCTCAAGTATTATTACACTGAAAAAGGCCAAAGGGATCAATTTGCTATGCGCACTTATTCTGGTGTTTGAGCTAGCTTATGGAGTATTATTAAGAGGGTGGACCATAGATATATATGTTGTGTGTTCTAGGGTTCTCTAGACAATTTACCTTGAACTTGATAAAAACTTGTTATATGTTGTTTGCATTCATTGGCTTTGTAAGAAGTATTGTGTTTTGTGATCAAATATAAAATTACTATGCTTTGTGTTCATGTCTTGATTAAAAACAAATCATATTATGCAATGTTATTATTGTCAAGGATTGCATTAAAATACTAGACTTGGTCGTATTCATTGAACACTTTTCAAAAAAATCATATTCCGTGTCATAATAATAGACATCACAACTTACCAATTAATTAAGAGTTTTTCTATTTACACCCCATATATTTTTTTTACACCCAAATTTTCTTAAAAGTTTTTTATAATACCAAAATTGCCCTTTTATATAAATTTTCTTACAATTTGATTTCATTCACTATCACTCTAAAATTCCACTCTCTTTCACCCACAAACGATCAAACAACCCCGATGTTCAATCATTCTCTATAGAAGATTAAAGAGAGAATCAAAACATCTTTCATCCATACTCGATTGCATATAAGTGAATTTCTTCTTCATTTTCAATAATGCTAGTTTCAATTTTCTTCTTCTTGTTCAACTGTACTGTACGACAATTTCAATTTTACATTATTGAGGTTAACTTAAATTCAACTTAAGTAGGTTCATGTAAACTTACATGAACCTACTTAAACTTAGTTTACATGTACATACTTAAATTGAGTTTACATGACCTACTTAAACTGAGTTTACATGACCTACTCAAATAGAGTTTAAGTATGTACACTTAAACTCAGTTTACATGACATAGTTAATTGAGTTTACATGACCTACTTAAACTGAGTTTAAGTATAAGTATGTACACTTAAACTCAGTTTACATGACCTACATAAATTGGGTTTAAGTATGTGCACTTAAACTAAGTTTACATGACATACTTAAACTAAGTTTACATGATCTACTTAAACTGAGTATAAGTATGTACACTTAAACTCAGTTTACATGACCTACTATTTACATGTACGTACCTAAACTGAGATTACGTAGAATCATTGAACAAGGTTGAACTTTTAGATGTACACTTAAACTCTTAAATTGAGTTTAAGTATGTACACTTAAACTCAGTTTACATGACTTACTTAAACTAAGTTTACATGACCTAATTAAATTGAAGAGGGGTTTTGGAGTGTAACCAAAAAAGAAGGAAGAGGTTTTTTGAAAATTAAATTTTATGGGAGGGTGATTTTGTCATTTTAGAGTGTAACTAAGATTAAACAGGGTGTAATTAGAAAAACTCATTAATTAAATGTGCAATTTTATTGATGAATCATGTTTGCAAGGAATGGACAAAAGAATGAAGATGTTGAGTGGAAATTAGGATTCCTAATCAGTAAACTGTATCCCTTTATTGAGTCCAAAGTAGAGATTATATGACAGCACCAAGGATGTTTAGGATAAATGTAACTCATGGACAGATGACTATCAATGACCAAAAAAAAAATTAATGACAATTTTTTAATATGTTAAAAAAAAAAATTAAGCAACGAAAAATATATTATATAAAAAGACGTAAAAAAGTTGGGGGAGCGTATACCTGACCCATCGACCGCTTGATCATCCCTTATAGGGTATTACAACAAACGAAAACAAAAGTGGTAATACAAACTGGACTAAAAAATCCAGTTAAGGAAACCAAATGTCTCGAGATGAATACACACCCACAATCCAACAAACCCAACATGGGGCATAAAATCAAATTGCAAAAGAAAACGATGTGTAACCGTCTTCAAACATCAATTCCAACCAGGGACAAGTTTGAACATTGAACTCATCTCTTTGAGGGACAACAACTAAAGTTGACCGTCAACAAAGTAACATTTAAATTGTTTGTTCAAATATTACCAAATTCAATTGTCATTACTAAGAGCGTCTACTATAAGAATCCTTTCCCCTATTTGAATTTTTTAGAAGGGTGCACAATTGAGGATCATATGTTAAATTAATTATTATTTAAATAATTATAGATTGACATAATATTATTTATGAATTATTATTTTTTAAATTATTATTAATATAAAATATAATAAATTGTTATTAAATACTAATTATTGATTAATTGTTGGATTGAGCTTTGTCTCTAAATATAAAAAAAAAATCTTCACAAACCAACAAAAACACAAAATCAAATCCTCAGATTCAACCAAAAACTCTTCCTTGCCTTCAACCCAAAATAAAAATAAAAATGGCTACTACTCCAAAAAATTAACCTTACAGAAATCACTAGATCATGCAAAAGATTCACATATCCAATAATCAAAAATAAAAAACACAGATCTAATGGTTATAATGTTGGTTGAACCATTGTGTTAAGTTCAATGAGAAATATCTTCTCAATCGTTTAGTCATTTAAATTTTATCATATCAATAATTTAGAATCCTAAAAGGTATGTTGTTCATGATGTAATCTTATTATGATAATATGCTCTAATTTTTATCTATAATTTGTTAAATTCCATTAATTGGTATAGAGTCAAATAGATACAAATTATAGTTATAATGACTTTAGTTTATTTTGATTTAAATATCAGGAACTATGGGTGCCCGTAATGATGCTTACAACCGTAAGGCCTCTATCCCTTGAGTTTTGGCATTTAGATGATTTTTGTGCAATTATCATCTTTCATTGAACTTGGATAACACTTGGGTGACATTGTGGTTAGTTTAGTCTGCACAAATATTTTACTATAAAAGGACATCTAGCTTAGTTTACATATTCTCTTAAGGAGGGCTAGGTTTTCTTGTTCATGTACTTTTTGTTTGATCAATAGATTCTCTTCCCTTTTTTTTGCCTTGTATGTCATTTGTGATTATTGTTTTGTTTACGACGAGTTCTTGTGAGTAGACATCCTTTATCTTGGAATTATGGAAAGAAGTCACAATGATAGACTTTTCTTAAATCCCAATTCTTTCTTGTTGCTATGATTTTCAAAGAATTTTAATTTATCTTGTTGTATTAACTATGAAGTGTAGATATGATTGTTTGATCTTAGCTGATCATTATGTGACAATTTCATATAAGCACAATGAGATAAAATAATCATTTGGTTATAATTATCGAAACATATGATATCAACTAAGAACCGAAAGGGGAAGTTGATATCGGATGAATAGTCATAACAATATGATTCATAATCATAGACATCAAGTGAAGGATCAAAAGGGGAAGTTTGATGTCTGGTTAGAAGATAAAACAAGGGATTCGAAAAATGAAAATACTATTGTTTCCTTTGAGGGGGTAATCAAGATTAACGAACTTTGTCAACAATTCCTCTATGAAAATAAGATGTTTTATAGGTTCAAAGCACACTTATGCAACACCTGAAAGGGGTCATATAGAATTGGGATTCGAAAAATGAAAATACTATTTTATAGGTTCAAAGCACACTTATGCAACACCTGAAAGGGGTCATATAGAATTGGGATTCGAAAAATGAAAATACTATTGTAAACTTTGATTTTAATAGCAAACAAATTGAATTGGGATTATAATTATATTATTGTGATGGAGATCACAATCCTAAGATGTTTTTATATCATTATTAAATCGCTATCAAAATAAACCAATCAAAAATCTAATATTTTTACCTAACCAATTTAGAAAAAGGAATTGATAATCAACACTAGTATTTATGGGATTGATACTTTTTACTACACGATAGAAACAGCACACTTGCGGCCTACGAATTTTTTAACACCATTGTCGAAGACTAGTTCTTCTTATTGATAAATCTTTTCTTTTAAAATGGATGAAAATTGTGCTTTAAAATAATATGTTTCTCTCCAATGCTACATAACCACACTAAGTATTGTGTGTTTGGCGATAGAAGCTGACAATTTTGAAATAAACCCTAATTTGTTGTCTATGACAACAAAGTCAATTCTCCAGTTTGCCAACGGATTATAAGGACATCCATTTTTCTTGAATATTGTTATATATAAAATTGAATAGAGTTTCTAGTGATGTCATGAGACTTGGACTCTTCCCTTTCGTACTAAGGGATGAAGTTAAGACTTGACTACCTTCTATGCACTTCAAATCCATAAAAACCTGGGATGAATTGAAACAATTATCAGTGCGACTTTGCTTTGTTCGCCTTTAACATGGGATGAATTGAAACAAAAGATCAGTGCAACGTTGCTTTGTCCATCGTCTTGGTGTGACATGGTTGATTTTTTGTCTTGATGTGGTGTTCCTTTAGTTGGGATTGACAAATTATTACAAATTCAATCAAATGACTAGGTCTTCATCGTTGCAGGTTCAGAGACATGAGTATTTCAGTCACTTTGATTTTGTTGTGTGTTTGCTCGTTGATTCTTTCTTTTCGTTTTTAACAATGTTTGATTATAATGTATACTACCAATTTAAATGAATGAATATCATTAAAAAAACACATATTGAGTAATACGGTGTCTATATTTTAATTTTCAAATAACATTTTTTTAAAAGAACATAATTTTTTTTTCTAAGTTTTTTTGACAAAAATAAATGATATTCATTCATTCAAATTGATAGAATACATCGATACATTAAAAATTCGCTAAAAACAAAAAGGATGAATCTGTGAACAAACTCACAACATCCATGTTAACAACATAAAACGAAAAAGTACTAAAGCCTACACATATGACTATATTTAATTCTCCGGAATACTCATGTCTCCAGATCTGCAATGTTAACAACTCCAAAGTCATTGATTTGATTTGCACTGGATCGAAGCTGATTTGACAATCTGAACCGAGCAAATACCAGAACGAAACAAGAAAGACAAACAACGCCGCACAAAGACAATGAACAAAACAACGTCGCACTAAAACGCCGAAATCACGGAAGCAAAAATAAAATAGATGTGAAAATCACTTATTTCAATAAAAGGGAAATAGAAAAAAGAAAGGAAAAAAAAAAAGAGATAGATGGGTGATTTTGGGTCAAAAATTGACCCTAAATCACCTCTCTTTGTGCGACGTAATTTTTTCTAAGTTGATTACATAATTTATCTCTCTTTGGTGGATGAAGAGAAGAAATTAGGGTTTTGGTGACGGCTCCCAAAAGAAAGAAGACGAAGAGAGAGCAGTTATTTTTTCTAAATTGATAACATAATTTATTTTATTTGGAGAAAATATAACATAATTGACACAATGGATTAATATATGCATAATTATTACATAAGTTAATATAATGTTGTCTAAGAGCATTATCTTTTGAAAATAATTGTACGACAACTAATAATTTCTTGTGGTCCGGATACAAATTGTGCATGAATGACATCAAAGATCCGACAAGAGTTCCTTTGAATGTGCATTTTTCTATGGTACAAAATTTGATGTTTTCTCGAGCTTAAATTATTACAACATTTCTCCATTTTACTAAAATTTCAAATCTCTCATCTCTGTATATTTTAAAGGCCTAGATCACATTGTTTTATCATGTTTTATGCAAACACGGGAGGATTCTAATCATGTTTCGCCATATCGTTTGAGTCTTGTCGATTGATCATGTTTATACAATAGACTTTCTCGTATAATCTAATGTTTTTTATTTATTTACTATAAACATCCAATTTTAAGAGAGTCACAACAAAAACCCCAATAATTTTGTTTGCAATCATGATATGCTTGGTTGCGGTTAAGTCCAAAATTATTCTTCTCACTACATATAAGGAAGGCAAATCAAAGATTATTTCTACAAGAATATGTAAATTACAACGTGATGAATAAAAGTTCAAATTTCCATTAAAAGATGTAGACACATTTGATATATAACATATGTAAAATAAGATTATTTCTACATAAGGAACCTATAAAATATCATAAAGAATAAAAAATAACTAAATAAATAAAGTTCTTCATAGATGAATAAAATAAAGAAAATTCCTTGATGTTTATGAAAAAATATGAACACACCTATATATACCTAAAAGTAACCTAAAATTTGTTTACATGTTAACGAATGTTTATTGAAGTTAGTTAAGTTGTTTGTAGTTTGTTGTTAGTCTCACATCGTTCAGGTTCCCGTGTTGTTGAGTGTATAAATATGTTTGAGTACTCTCATCCTTTTGAGTTAGGTTTTGAGATGAGATTGAAGCTTGTTTAACATGGTATCAGAGCCGGGTTAAGAATTGTGGTGTGAGAATTGGACTCAGGCCCACACTAGGCGTGACGGTAGGTGTTGAAATTGGTTTTGAAGTTGTTTGTAGTTTGTTGTTAGTCGTCTCACATCGCTCAGGTTCCAGTGCTGGTGGTGAGTGTATAAATATGATTGAGTACCTTCATCCTATGAATTAGCTTTTGAGATGAGATTTAAGCTTGTTTAACGGTGGGTATTACTACTCTTTGATATAAGCTCTAGGGTATAAGAGTTGTTAATGTACAATAAACATTTTAATATTGTCAATTATCAAGGTCACTATTACAATGTAGTGCACACATATTATATAACTCAATCGCAAGGTTCAATCCTAGCTTAAACTAAGCATTACCCATAATCAAATTAGGGAAGGATTGGTGAAAAATGGGCTCAGAAACCACTCCAAAGCTTCCACTAATTGACTTCAATAACCTCAACTTGGAAGCCAAGAATCCCAATTGGGAGTTAGTGAAGTCCCAAGTCTATAAGGCATTAGTAGAGTATGGTTGCTTTGAAGCAGTTTTTGATAAAGTTCCTTTACACCTTCGCAAAGCCATATTTACTTCACTAGAAGAGCTCTTTGACCTCCCTTTAGAGACTAAGCTACTCAATGTGTCTAATAAGCCTTATGATGGCTATATTGGTCAATATCCTGTAGTTCCACTTTATGAGAGCATGGCCATTGAGGATGCAAATATCTTAGAGAAAGTAAAAAGCATGACCAATATCCTGTGGCCGGATGGAAACAAAAATTTTAGGTACGTACTCATCATTAATCTTGATTGAATCATCAATTAGAACCTAAAGTTGTTAATATTTAAAAATAGTCTCTAACATCGAAAATGTCTCTTCAAACATCTTTAATGGTAGTTTTTAGAGAGTTTTAAATTTCAAAAAGTTTCTCCTTAACAAATTTCTTCATTGGGAAAGATTGATGCGACATAAAGTTGAAAACACGAATCATTACTAAAAAAACTCATCGTTAACAATATCTCGAGTTTCTTCAAAGTGACGTGGCTATAAAACTTTGTAAACTTTATATCCTATTTATCATTGGAACTAATATTTCTTTAATTAGTCCCTTATTAATTTGATTTGCTTTTGCAGTGAAACCATACATTCTTTCTCTCAGGAGCTAATTGAGTTGGATCAGATTATTAGGAAGATGATTTTGGAAAGTTTAGGAGTTGAAAAGTGCTTGGAGGACCACATGAACTCAGCCAATTACCGCCTCAGGGCTATGAAGTACAAAGGTCCTCAAACAAGTGACACAAAAGTAGGCCTCACCCCACACACTGACAAGAACTTTGTGACCATATTGTACCAAAATCAAGTGGAAGGTTTAGAGATGATGACCAAAGATGGACAATGGATAAGCTACAAGCCTTCTTCAAGCAGTTTTGTAGTTGTGCTTGGTGATTCTATGCATGTAAATTCCATTCACTATTCCTCATTAATAACTAATCATCAATTGGTAACTAATAAAGTTTTAAATCATTGTTGTCATCACATCATGATCCTTAATATTGCAATTAGGTGAAGTTAATGTAACAACATTCGTAGTAATGTTGTCAAAGACATAAATATATCAGATGTCGCAGCCGAGATCGTGGTCACATGCATTTATAACACTATGTTGTTGAAATTTATTATTATGCCATTTGTTGAATTATATTGAAAATTTTCATTTCTCATGTAAATTTTGCAGGCATGGTCAAACGGGAGGCTGCATTCGCCATTTCACCGGGTGATGATGAGTGGGAATGAGGCAAGATATTCAGCAGGGTTGTTCTCTAACCCCAATGGAGGGTACATTATAAAAGCTCCGGAGGAGCTGGTGGATGAGGAGCACCCTTTACTCTTTAAGCCTTTTGATTATGCTGAGTTCCTCAAGTATTATCACTCTCGAGAAGGTGTGAGGGCTCGGTTTGCTATCCAGACTTATTGTGGTGTTTGAGCTATCCGCACTTACTGCTCAAATTACACCGGTGTTACGCTTGTGTAGTGTTACATTGCTCAATAACGTTTCAGTATATATGGATTTATTGTGGTGTTTGAGCTAGCTTATGTTATTAAGAGGGTGTGCCATAAATATATATGTTGTGTGTTCAAGTGTTCTCTAGACAATTTACCTTGAACTTGATAAAAAAAATTGTTGTATATTGTTTGCATTCATTGGCTTTGTAAGAAGTATTGTGAATTGTGTTGTGTGATCAAATATAAAACTACTATGCTTTGATACTTTGTGTTCTTGTCTTGATTAATAAACAAATATTTTTGTGTAAGCACGTATACAAAGTTGAAGAGAATATCAAATTAAATTTGAACAAGAACTATGGTTGTCAATAATTGCTTTATTATAATAAAATTTGGTCTTATTCATTGGACACTCTTCAAACAAATCATATTCCATGTCATAAAAATAGACAATTTTATTGATGAATCATGTTGCCCGGGAATGGACAAATGAATGAAGATGAAGACAATTTGTTGTTTTATGCTATAACCAAATCATGTTGAGTGGAGAGTACGATTCATAATATTAGATTGTAGCTGTTTATTCAACTTAAAGGATTTGTTTGGGATAAACGTGATTTGTGGATAGATGACTATCAATAATAATTGTCAAACCCCGGTCGTTCCACTTGTGTATGCGAGTTTCAATGGTTACTTTCCATTTCGTCTATCTAAAAAAAGTCGTAGGTTGGATTCAATAACCAAGTTGACCATCATCACAAGATGAAATACAAATTGCTACCCCTCCTTTTGTGGATTTATCAGTTATTGAATTTGTATGATCTTCCACATATGTAAATTGTAATACCCTTCACTGTTAAAACATATTCAGTTCAAGAGAAAATGAGTAGGAATGCACCAACTAAGTAAGCATTACCAAGTGATATTGGCTTAACAATTGTTATGTTAATCCCATCATTCAATTTCTTCCCATGTGCTCATGATCAACAAGATAAATTGCATGATCATATCTAATTATCTATCAATCTAATCCATGTTCACTTCATGTGTTCCATGTCATGAGTAATTGAATACCCATGAGTAGATTTTCAGTCACCTTAAAGTCATTTGAATGTTATATTTTGTTGGGATTTTCAGTAGATTTTCAGCTGCAGGTAGGTTCTGAGTATTTTGTAATATAAACATGTTAATTTGTTCATCAAAAGAATAATCTTTGTTTACATCTTTCTATTCCTTTTTCCTGCCATAGATATGGATCTTGCACACTCACAGCCAGAACAACAAAACCATAGTTCTCTCTTAACAAAGATGTAGCAAGCTGCTTTCACCATCTCTCTCTAGCTCTCCCCTATCAAGCTATATGTTCATTGTACTCAGTAACCAGAATCACAGACTTAGTAATGCCAGATGAACTGTCATTTTCCGCCTCAACATTTTTGAATAAAAACAGGGACTAAAACTAGATTTCACTACATTTGTAGGTACTATGTATATATTAAATGTAATCGGTTAAACATTGCTAAAATGTGTACATGGTAGAGAAAGGCATGGCACAAAAAATCTAGCCCTCAGTTTGCTACAAGTAAGAGCTCTGATTCGTCGGAATTATAGTGTTGATCAAAGCAACTATTGATGTTATAATGTACACTCGCCATTTGAAGTGCCAATACATTAAGGATCGCAGGAATTTCACCTTGTTCCAAATGGACTACATTCCCTGCTGAGAATGTGAATATCTTTTTTCTCACCTCAATCCAACTCTGACCAGGTATTTTTTTTAAACCTTTTTCCTTTGCTGAGGCCCTGACCCTGGCAGAATCCTCCCGTTTTCCGTCTGCAGCATAAATATTGGACAGCAGCATGAAGCTCCCAGTTATTTCTGACTTAAGGGCTAGAATTCGTGATTCTATTTCTTCTATAACATCTGTATCTCTGTACATTCTACATGAGTTTAAAAGAGCTCCCCAAACACACTCGTTTGGTTCAATTGGCATGTTTCTCACAATATCATTTGCTTCTTGCAAAAGCCCAGCGCGACCAAGGAGATCAACCATGCATGCATAGTGCTCTACAGTAGGCTCAATACTAAACTCCGTGACCATCCGATCAAAAAGGTTGCGACCCGCAACAACAAGTCCAGCATGACTACATGCAGATAAAACAGCAACAAATGTGATTTTATCTGGCCTCACTCCGGCTTTAATCATCTCATCAAAAGTTCTTAAAGCATTCTCACCAAGCCCATGCATTCCATAACCCCCAATTAATGAATTCCATGAAATTAAATCTCTACCTTCAATATTATCAAATACTAACTTTCCTTCCTTGAAAACCCCACACTTCATATACATGTTAATAAGACCGTTCCCTACCAAAATATTGTCATCCATGAGATTCCTAAAGGCAAAAGCATGCAGCTCCCTACCTAAGTTCAATGCGGCCAACTCTGCACAAACAGATAAAACACTGGAAATAGTGACACAATTGGCCATTACTTTTGCAAGCTGCATTTGTCTAAACAGTTCCAATGACTTCTCCAACCGCCCATTAGAAGCAAAACCACTAATCACAGCACTCCAACTTATTACATTGGGTCTCACCGGCGAATGACCATTCGATTTCTCCAGCTTCAAAAATACTTCATAAGCCTCATCACATAATCCCGAGTCAGCATACGACGATATCAAAGCATTCCAACTTACTAAACTCTTGTTCTTTATGTCAGAAAATATTTTATGTGCATCCCCAAGGTCCTCACACTTCTTCCCATAACTCCCTATCAACGCGTTTTTCACAAACAAATAATCTTCATATCCGCCTTTAATAACAAACCCATGAATTTCCTTCCCCCGTTGAACTCCATCCATATCAGCACACACAGATAACACGACAGCTACAGCTTCACCACTAATCTCAACTCCCTTTATTCTCATCACCTTAAACAACTCCATAGTTTCATCAAAAAGCCCACATCTAGCATGACTCGACAAAAGCGAAGTCCACGTCACATAATTTGGCTGCAAACCCTCCAACTCCATCCGTTTAAAAACACTACAAGCACCAACATAATCAAAATTAAAAGCATAACCCGAAACCAACGTATTCCACGACAAAACACTTCTCGCAACCATTCCATCAAACACTTTACACGCATCCTCCATTCTCCCAACTTTCCCATACATACCAACCAATTCATTCACCACATGAATATGATTCTTAAAACCCATCTCCAAAACATGACAATGAACAATTTTACAAAGACCAACACTTCCAATTTTCGAACAAGACTTAATTATTAAAGGTAAAGTAAACCCATCAGGTAAAAATCCAAACTTTATCATTTGATGATAAAGTTTAACAGCATAATTATAATACCCATGTGATACATTTGCTCTAATGATAGAATTCCATACAAGATTTGAAAGAGATTCAAATGGGGTGGTTGTGAAGATTTTTCGAGCTTCGGAGATGGAATTGAAGCGGGAGTAGGTTGCAATGAGGCGGGCGGATAAGAAGGAAGAATGGTGGGTGGTTGTGAGGATTAATTGAGTGTGAATTTGACGAGCTTGTTGAAGAGTGAAGCATTGGTGATGAAGAAGATGATCGAAGAAATCAAGAAGATGGTTGTTGTTGTTGGTGATTGAAGGTGTGAGTTTTGGATATGGAAGTGATGGTAACAAGTTTTTCATATCGCCGTCGCCGTTGACGCCGGAGGTCTATCCCGGTGCAGCTCCGGTGGTTTGGAACCGTCGATGAAGAAGGAGGGAGAAAGAAGCCGTTGGCTCGAAAATTGGGTTTTGAATAAAACCGGCTCTGAACCGGGTCCATACCAGTTTGAGTACTTTTCACAAGGGTTAAGACTCCGGAGTGATTTTAACATGTAACGATGCGATAATTCTTCGATGCATCGAAATTCAAAATTAATTTTTAAATGTGCATTCAGTTAATCAAATTAGTCACCACGTTAAAATGTTTGTTAATAATATCATATAAGTCTTTTAGACTCTAGACGAAAAGAGTTATTGCCAGCATTGAAAGACTCTTTTAACATCAATAACTCTTTTGATTAACAGAGTGTATAATCCGTGAATATTTTGGAATGTCGATACATAAAAACTATTGTACCTACTTGTTACACGTTCAGATACCAAAAGTTAGCAAAAGATATTTGATTAGTTATTGGAAATTTGACATTTCACTAATTAAAAAAATGTATGGCGAAATTATAAATTAATAAAAGAATTTTTGTATTTCGGTTTATTATTATAAGGAATGTATTTGTCCATTTTAAGAGGAAAAAAATGAACGTTTTAAAAAGTTGTGCAACTTTTAAGTCGAATATTTTATATCGATTTTTTTAACACGTGCTCTTACTTTGCATTTTGTTTTATTATTATAAGGTATGTATTTGTCCACTCTAAGAAAAAAAAAAGTTGTGCAACTTTTAAGACGAATATTTTATATTCAATTCATTAATAAGTGCTCTTAAAACACTGGTTAACATTTGATTTTTTTTCTTTTGACCAAGTATAATTTAGTCATTGATCTCTTTTTCTTTCTAACATTTAACCTTCTCTTGGTTAATCAAAAGTACCTAAACTTGGTGGCCAAATGATGGATCATAACAAGGGTCTCCAGCTTAGCAAGCTCATTGCCAGGACAAGCATGTACTCCACTACCAAATGGCATGAAAGTATTTGGTTTTGGTGAAACCTGTATCAACAAATAACAAAATTACTATTTATATATTTGACAAGTAATTAGCCTTAACCATGTAATGTATTACCATTATAACTGACTCATTCATACCTCAAATCTTGAAGGGTTGAATTTGTGAAGCTCTGGAAAAAATTCAGGATTATGATGAATATTTCTGAACAGTGACATTGCTTTCCACCCTTTTGGGATTAGGAATTCTGGTTCATAATATTATTCATGTGCTTGGTCATATATTATTTAAAATGAACGTTTTCCACATTGGGAATTTTCACTATAGTATATATAGTAGGATAATTTGGGTGGAGTTTAACATGGGAAAGGTGACCATAGACCACTTCTAATCAACAATCAGATTTTAGAGTATATTATATCTTGTCATGTGTGTCTCACACTAGATCTAACTATTTATCTTCTACAACTCAAACTTAATCTTCATCATCTTCATTTAGTTTCTTCACCACACTAAATTCCATGAATCTTTTTTCTTCTTTCATGTACCAATTAATCTACTCAAACCCATTGTTGTAACCATCATCCTCTCTTTAACATGTTTTTGTTTTCACAAACCAGTTGCAGATTTGTTTTTAGATTTTTATCAGTTTTAAGATGCCAAATATGATACATTTCCTTTGCCGGCAATCTGATGAATTTTTGCTGGAAAAAATCTACTACAGCAATGGAATATTTTTTTTAGATCTAGATTCTTACATTGACATCCACAATGGTTTTAAAAATTAAAGATTTCAGTATTTCACTGTCTTCATTCCCTATATATTTACAAATTCTCAAAATAAGTTTTACAAATAAAAAAGAAAACAACATCTAAATTAAATTACTTGTGTGTTTCTAAATGAAATTTTCAACCCCAAAACAATTAATCGTACATGATATGACCAATTTGAACAAGGAGGTGTAGGTTGCAGAGGTTGAAGATAAAGGTGGTGGAAAGTGTAAAAGAAGTAACCTAGTGCTGACGGTGTATGATAAGATTGTGCTCTTTAATTAATCTAATGGCTAAAGTCGTCTTTCTCATGGTGTGAAAGGATTCACCTTTTCCATGTTAAACTCCACGATAATTTGACCCCAAGAAAATAATTTCCCACTAGACTTTCGACTTGTGCGACGCACGGGTCCTATCGACTGTTATAATGATCAATAAGTAATATTTGACATGTGTCATGTATGTGTCTATCGAAAAACACAAATGTGATTATTAGATGATTTATTTCATCATGTGCAAATTTGCACATATTAAGAAGTTTAACATAATAACTTTGTATTTTTTTTTAAACAAAATAGTAAGTTTGCATTGAAACGTACATTTTATATTAAATATATAATTTTTTAATAAAAAATATATTTTTTCAATTTTTTTGTTACTTTTAATTGTTTTAACATGTGCAATGTTGAACATGTTATACAAATCGGTATTATATATACAATATAGCGATAAAATGTATCTTAATATGTCCTTCAACGACATATGAATCGTACCAAATTTGTCACGTATCATCAGTACAATATGATGGGAGTGCTCTTAAATGAGTAGGTCAAACAATGAAATTAATGGAAGGCGCAAGACATAAGGAAAATTAGGATTGACACCATTATAATTGTAGTCATTGGCAATCAACAACGTTAAATGAGATAGTCAAACGATGTTATAAATGATAAATGATGATGGGACGATGATTAGGAAAAGAGTTTATTAGGATTAGATGTGTGGCTAAAGGAAGGGCAGGTTAAGGTGAAATTTTAGTTGACATTATAATTATTACAATTATTGGCAATCAACAACATTTAATACACAATCATCAGCACAATATGATGGTACTGCTCTTAAATGAGTATGTCAAACAATGGCATTAATGGAGGGCGCAAGACATAAGGAAAATTATGATTGACACCATAATAATTGTAGTCATTGGCAATCAACAACATTAAATGAGATAGTCAAACGATGTTATAAATGATAAATGATGATGGGAGAGAATTTTTAAATTTCAAATGAATGGATGATAATTAGGAAAAGAGTTTTTTTAGAATTTTTGAATTTCAAATGAATGGATGATAATTAGGCAAATTAGGGCATAATTTGGGTTTCGAACATAATAACTGTAGTCATTGGCAATCAACAACAGTTATTAAGAATGGATGAATACTTCACAATTTTATATCGTTTTGCTTGTTTGTTATTTGGAATGCTCGTTTTGCTTGTTTGTGGAAACTCAACGTAAC
>Ga0315913_1000053_pt1 | contig 59168 bp, 33 predicted proteins | sample MpolsnodulesMG_FD_207736 | JGI IMG/M metagenome (GOLD analysis project Ga0315913, IMG submission 207736) | Medicago polymorpha root nodule microbial communities from Los Angeles, California, United States - small nodules | ecosystem: Host-associated > Plants > Roots > Nodule | place: USA...
TGAGAAAAGGAAAGAGGCCTCAAGGCATGAGAGAAAATAAGATGAGGTTGGTCAAATTTTAATTACAAGAAACTCAAGTCTAGATATGAATATTAAATTGATTAAACATTTGATTAAGAAAATAAAAGGAAAAGAGGACTTGGATTAATCCAAAGTTTCTTAAGAAAAATATTTTTTGGAGTTTTGCATATTTGATTTTTTTGGTAAAAAGATTTTTCTAAATTAAACATAAGCTAGAAAACTAAGCGTCACGACGTAACGTGATAAAAAACGAGAAGTTTGCCAAGGACGTTGGATCCCAAGCAAATTCTCAAGTAAGTAAACCTAAAATTACTAATAGTTTGATTTTAAGAAAAATTTTGAAGTCCAATGATTAACCTAATTGTCACTAATTCATTTTGGTCCTCGATTGCGGTTATGACATAATGCAGAAAAAATAAATGTGAGTGGTGTCGGTGCTACTTCTCATTTATGGATATTTACAAGGGACCTAGATACATGCTAAAGCTTCAAGAAAAATAAAAATGACAAGAAAAAATAAAAATGCATGAATCAAATTACATCATTTCCTAAATACACACTAAAAAAACAAGGACCATAAAACAAATGACATAGAATTAAAAGGATGCATGAGATAATACTAGCAATGATGCAAAAACACAAGATTGCAAAATATTAAATTCTAAATCCAATGACTTTAAAAAAAGGATACTACGTACTAAAGTAATCTACCACATAAAACATATGATAACAATATATAAAAAAAAATGCATGAACTAAGCTTTAAATCACTAAACTAAACTAGAAAAAAGACACATGATACGAAAATTAAAACATCAAAGATGCATGAAACGTAGTTAAAGTATTATATTATGAGTTAAAAATAAAATGTGTGAGTTTTAGAAAGGTTACTAAAAATATATACAGGGAGGGGGGTGCAGACGGCAGTACTGGGGGTGCAGACGGCAAACAGTAACAAACAAATCAGCCAAGAGAGAGGATGGACCGGTTCGGTTCACCTGGATCGGTTCAAGAGAAAACCGAACCGGTTGTGAGAGTATAAAACAAAATCTGCTGGTTTTTCATTCATTTTTTTCAACCACTCTCTCTTCTACTCACAAAGCTTCTTCTTCTCTAACAGACAACAAAAACAACGTCGCCACAATCTTGTCTTCTCCGACGAGACTCTTTGCTCCGGCGCGATGGCCGGTGGTGCACCACCGCACCGGAGTTTCAAAACAACTCCGAATCCAATTTTTTTTTTACGTTTTTAAATATCCTTTTTCATTTTAAACATGGATCCAGACTTGTTTTTCAAAGAACAACAACAATACGACCTAGATCTAAGATTAAACACGACATGAGAACAAAAGAAATTACCTCTTCTTTACCTCGTTCCGGATCGGTTTTTGACGCTTCGTCCTATTCTTCTCTGGTTCTTTTCTGGATCGAATCTTCTTCTATCTACTTGATCTTGATTCTGGCGATGTTGTTCATGATTCAGTTCGACTTCAGCTTGAAACGAGTTTGAGTGGTTCGGTTTCAAGCTGTTCTTGTTTGGATGAAGGCCGAAATTGGTTTTGTGTGTTTATGTTTGAGATTTTAAAACGAAAATGGGTTGAGTGTTGATCTTTTGTGACAGTTACGAAAATGGTGTTAATTCTGTTGTTGAGTCGGCTCCGACGAGTATGATGTGGGATGGATTTGGTGGATGTTAGTTCGAAAATGGCTGTGTTATTGTTTGTGAATTTGGAAAATTGCTTGAAGTTCTTGAGGAAAGAAGGGTTTTGATCTGGATTTTGGTGTTTGCCGTAAGAAATTGTGTTAGTGTGGAATTCAGTGCCCTCCCCCCTCTCTCTCCAATGATTGGACATGTATAAATAGTGACCAAATAGGGTTAAATGAAATTGGACTGGACCAAAATGCCCCTGACTTGGGCATCAAGAACCTTGAGGACAAAATGACTAAAAGGACCAAATAACTAAAAAAAGAGAATTAAAATAAATAAATTAAACACTAGAATTATATAATAAAATAAATAGGAAACTAAATAATAATAACAAATAAGATAAAAAGGTATTTTAAAATACCTCTCTGTCGAAAATTCGTCTAAAACAACGAAAAATCTCAACTTTAAAAGTATGAATAAAATGGGTAAAAACAGAGAAAAATGGTCAAAATTTGGGGTATGACAGTAATGTAATACTAAATTTTTCTACCCGGAATTTTTATTTTTCCTTTCAAAACAACATGTATCATGCAGAATCAACTATATAAGTTATGATATCAAATTCCTTCATATAAGATTAGTGTCACGGAATGCACCTCATTCTTTATGTGATGACTCGTCTTATATGAAGGAATTTGATGTGATAACATATATAGTTGATATACATGTTGTTTATGTAATGTAGCGTAACTTTTATTCGAATTCATTCAATACACAACTTTATTCGAATTCACACCGAGTTTAATTAGGCTTTTTTCGATTTTTTTTAATACGCAACTTTATTCGAATTTATTCAATACGCAATTTTTATTCGAATTCACGCTGAATTTATTCTAGTTTATTTATTTACTTATTCAAATTTATTAATTCAATACGCAACCATAAAATAAATGAAAAAATTAACAAAAATAAAGAAACAAAAATAATAGATATAAAATATCATTTTATTAATATAATTCTTATTACATTTACAATGGGGTAAAACTAAATCTGCGGAAGAAAAAAAACCACCAGAAAACCTAGCTTCCGGTGGTAAAACTAAAAGAAATCCACAAGAAAACCAGCCTTCCCATGGTAAAACTAAATGAAATTCACAAGAAAATCAACCTTCCTGAGGTAAAACTAAATCTGCACATTTAGTTTTACTCAATCTGGTTCTTTTTTCCCCATGAAAGTTGTTCACTAAGCATCATTTTATCCCCATAATTGGTCTCTTCCTCTTTTTACACCAAAATAAAGAAGGAAAAAAAGAAGGAAAAGAAGGAGATTCATAGGGGGGGAGATCGTGAGGAGGAGAGTGAGAATGTGAGATGGTGTGAGGAAGTTTGGAGGGATATTTATAAGTGGTTTAAGGTAACATAGCACTTCATGAGGTCAAAAAACGTGAAAAAACTTGAAAAAAACATGTAAAAACTATTAAAATGCATTGACCACCGTCAAAAAACGTGTGTTCTTGAGGTCTAACCACCAGCCAACCTGCGTGATTTAACTTACGCACCTGCCAGTGGTGCGTGACTTAGGTCACGCAGAAGTATAAGGTGTGTGAGTTAAGTCACGCTACGTGACTTAACTCACGCAGACGTATTTTGGAAAGTTCAGCTGGGTGCAAGCATAATGTGTCGGGAGAAGAGCAGAGTTCATACAAAAATAAGAGTTTGCTTTTTCCAGCCCTTTCTTTTTTTCTTTCGAAGCAAATCTTTTAAAGAATTTGAATATCATACAAACTTTTTTGAATACAATCTGGTACTATAGTTTATGTTATACCTAAAATATTATATAGTAAAATTAAATTGTATCGAAAGCCATCTCTGTCAATAAACTCGAGTCAAGGCTCCTCAAATCAAATCAATGCATGGTCCTATAAGAACTCCCAGCCTCATATATCCTTTAAAGGAAGATGATACTAATAATATTGGAAGAGATATAATTAAAATGAGTACACTTATTGTTAAGTATGATGAATAGAAGGTAACTAGATACACTCCAAAGACTTGAGTATATCCTCTAAAAAGACCAACTCATAATTGGTATATTAGAATCTTTCCTAACATATAAAGAGATAAAGCAGAAGACAAATGGTTGACAACACCAAATGAGAATGGATTTTATATGTTGACAGATATATATGTTGGTGTTTTTTTAAATGATTTAGCCGAAAACTTGAGAGTGTAACTAAATTAATTATCTTCTACTTAGTTCAGATGTGCACTCTACGTGAAGAATTTTAAATTTGTTACAAATATTTAAATAGTAAATTTAGTCGTGATAAATCATGATTAAATGAGAACTTGATTCATACATCTGAATCATACCAAAAAAGAGAAAAAAAATCTGCCATTGATATTGAAGTGCACCTAAAAAAAACAAGGGTTGTCTTGGAAAATTGGTTTGTGAAGGGGGTACAAAAAACCTGTCATGGAAAATACTGTTCTTTTTTATTTTAATAATTTCTGCTATCGAAAAATAAAAAACAATGTTGTTGTGGATGATTTGGCATAGTAGAAATGAAGTAGTTTGGAATAACAACATGAGCAACTCGCAGCTAATTGGAATTAAAGCATTTCATCTCTCACAAAATTGGTATATTGTGAACAGATGCAGCAAGGTGCTATATGTGTAGACCGTAATGAACTTGCTGTGAAGTGAGAGAAGCCCTGGCATGGGATGGCTGAAATGTAACGTGGACGCCGGCTTTTTCAGGGTTCCGGTACTAGAAGTTCTAGAAATTGCTAAATATGAGTTTGGACCGAAAGTTTGAAGACTAAACATCAAGTTTTGGGAGTTAGATCTAATGTTGTGTGAGTTGAAAAAAGTGGCAGTCTCATATTAGAAAAAATGCACATTTTGATAGTGTTTATATATATAAGAGAGGTACTCTTGAGGTGTGATATACCATCTAGGTCATTCACAAAAGTGGATGAGGTGACTTTTAAGAACGACTTTTGGGGTATTTTTTGTGTGAATGGATATCACATGAGCCGCCACCATCCGGCCGGGCTTGAGCTAAATGATTTTTTTTTTTATTATTCAAAAATGTTAAATTACCTTTTTAGCATTATCTTAAAGTGTTTTCTTAACACCGTTGTGAACAGAGTAAAATCATTCACGAATATATATCACACATATGTCGTCCCGTCTGAGCAAGCTTGAGGCTTGAGCGAAATTATATATTTTTTATATTATCTGAGAATGTTAATTAACTTTTTAACATTATTTGAAAGTGTTTTCTTAATGAACATCTTTCTTAAGGTGTGTGTGTATATTTAAGATATATGTAGTTGAATTAACATAACACAAAGGTAGAGATTCTCCCACTTGATAGATAACGTAGTTGAATTAAATTTTTTGAAAATATTTTAAATGAATATTAAGTCAACTATTTATCTATCACACAATGATCATGTTAAATAATATCACACCGATGTGATATGTTTATTGCTTACATAATACTTGGATAGTAGCAATTCAAAATATTTATATAAAAAATATATTTAAATAGGTCATTAATTAAAAAAATTATAATAGTATTAAATTGCAAAATTGAAACAGTTTATTACGTGTATTTTAATTTAGATAGTTTACTTATTGTGAACATCGTAAACTTTCAAAATCATTATGTTAAATGATTGAAAATTTCAACAAAAACATTGAAATAACATGGAAACTTTCAACGTAAGGATCTTGAAAGTTTATGATATCACAAACCGAAATCCGATGAGGAAACATAGTAGCAAACACACACAAATTGATTTCTCTCTCCTTCTCCCCTTACCGACGACACACACATAAGATGGAATGTAAAGTGTAAAGTCTTAGACAATGTGAGAGGATAAATTTAATTAAAGATGGTGTCATTTAATTTGAGACGTCCATCATATCTCACTAACAACACATGAGATTGATTAAGCTTAATTGTAGCGCATTAACAGGAAAAACACTATCGAAGATTACTTCCGGTAGGATTTGAACAGCATCATAAGGCAAACACTACTTTCCACTTTGCTATATCTAATGTGGCCGATGAAATTATGGATACATCTATATTGGTTGGGCAGAGACATGTTCTTGAATCGGTGCAGTCTGAGACTGTTGTTGCTGAATCTCCTTCTGCGAGGCAGTCCCTGATCCACCTGTTTTCTACTGTTATTCCTCCTCACAGGTGTCCGATAGTAACAAGGAATCTCGAGCTTATACAACAAGCATTGGCAGCATCAAACGGTTCCAATGAGAAGGAATCCGTTCTTATTCAAGGTAAAGATGTTGACGTCACTTTAACACCTTATATAATGAAGAAGCGGAGGAAAGAACTCAACAAACTCAATTCCTACAACACTTGATTCAAGGGTGGTTGAGCATCACCTCTTTCTTTTTAAGTCTTTTTTATTTTCTTGTTTTTTCTTTTTTTGTTCCTTATTTTGTCTTCTTTTTTTAGGGTTTTGTTGTGCGCACCCCCCCACCCAACATCTTATATAGCTTTTCCTTTTTTTTAATAATATATTTATATGAGTGAGTGGTAGAGGATGGGAGTTCTATGTTTCTCCCTGATGTTCTTCTCACTAAAAAAATGTCTTATGATTGGATCAATTCAATGGCCTATAAAAAAAAGAGTAAGACATCCTATAAAGTTGTTTGGTTTGGGAATTAAAAGACAACAAATGACTCGATGCAAACATTACATAATTTTCCTAAATTCAAGAGTAACACACTCAAAGTCCTCTAGAAAATCCTAAAATAAACAATAAATGACTTGATTAAACACTAAAATGTATGATATAATGAGAAACCATCACAATCTTAAATTTAAATTGTTGTTTGTCATCAAGTAATAAAATATTCGTCTATTTAATATACAATCAAATAAAGTAGCATACATTACGAGCTATTGTCAACCTCAATATCATTATCCTTCCCACTTCCACCTTTCGAATGACTTTCCACTTCCATTCTCAAAGTTGTCTAGTTAAGGTTTTCATCCCCACCAAATTTCTATTCACTCCCGAGCAAGTGTGCTGGTTAAACCACTCAGTCAACATGTTAATGTTATTTTAGAATGGGCTTGTAAAAATTCTAAATAATCACTCAAAGTCAATACAAACATACACTATTTAGAGGTCTTTCAAGGTTATAACGTGACTTAAGTAAATGTTAGATACATTTGGAAAAAGTAGGCTAAATATGAAGTTAGATGCCCGCTACTCATCCTTGTCTATTCAACTAACCAACCTTCCTACTCCATGCCAAAACAACATGTATATTACTTGATCATAGGCGATATAAAACTTAACTACTCACACTTAAAACCCAACAATCTTTCCCTGAAAAGTGAGTTATCTATAGGCAATGTGAGACTTAATCATTTATATTTTAATTTGGAAAATGCTAAAAGAAGTTATTTTCAATTATAAAGACACTTATTAGGATTCAAATATAGTAATAATATCTTGAGATTGTGTTATTAATTCTTGAAAAGTCTAAAAAATGTTATTTTCAACATAAAACTTTCTTCTTTTGAGTCATTATTCAATTTTTTTATAAAGATTTTTTTTATAAGCTGATTTTTTTTTTAAAGATTTATACACAAATGTTAATAATTAGTAATTAGTTGTTAGTATATTACAAATTTCTCTTCTCCTAATTCGAACCTGGAACTTTTAACTCCTTCTAATTTGAGTTATAAGTCTCATAAAGATTTTACTTTGATTTTTAAGACATGTAAAAGAAGTCAGCCACATTAATCATGAGGCGGGGTATTCTGATTATGTGTCCAGCTTTTAAAAGTAAAAGAGAAAGTTATGTGATCCCCTCAAAAAGAGAAAGTTATGTGACAATTATTGAAGGAATCTTGAAGTTCGTATTGTATATAGTATACAAAGAAAGAGATAAGATAAAGTTACAAACTCATAGAATGTTAAACAAAATACTATGGACGTGACTTTGTGTTACAGGCTAAGCATATTGAAATTGGTTCTATTTTGAAGAATCGTATTAGCCAATAGCCAGAGACTAAACTTTACTCGATTATAAATTAAAATTAAAACAGAAAAGAAACATAGAAGATAATCCTTTTTGAAAAGGGAAAATTCCAAGTCGAAAGTTGGAGCTGGAAGAAGGATCATTTGGGCATGCTGCTTACATAATAATATGACTTTGGTGTCCAACCAAGGGGAACTAGTTTTCATCCCCCATAGTAAAAATACGGTGGGTTTGGAGAGTAGCCGATGATTGTGACCTCGTGGGGCCAATTAAATATTGTATTGACTAAAAAAAGAATAGATACTCCCTCCGTCCCAATTTAACTGAGTTAGTTGAGCTTTTCACACAGATTAAGAAAAATGTATAAATGAAAGAGAGAGAAAAATCGTTTTGAGTGTCTTTATCAAGTATTGATGGATTCTTCTTTATCATAAATGTAAAGTAGAATATATTGAATTGGGAGTGGTGAAAGTAGTATTAATTAGAGTTATAATTGAGAAAAAAATAATTAATGTTGTATTGAAAACTGAAATGGGTCAAGATTCCTGGAACAATATTTTTTTACAAATAACTCAGTTATTATAGGACGGAGGGAGTTTTAAAAATGTATGTTGCTTTCCGCGCATGTGAAGTCTTCATCTCTTAGAATTCTTTATTGATTTATTGTTGCTTCTGACTCCTTCAAATTCTTCAACAACTGACATCTGAATTGAGGTTCTGATCAAAGAAGGAAGAGAAGAAGTGTAATGTAACGTGTCATTCATTTGATTAGATCGGTTGTCATCTTATTTTCTCATGTGTTATAGTTACATTGACGTTTGATGTTCATTTGTTTTATGAGAAGATGAACTTCGTCTTATGACAATTCAAAAGTTCTTAAATTTGTTAAGGATTTGCAAAGCCTAAAAAAAGAAGAGCGTAAAGGTTAAAGAGTCTTCTTTTAGCAAATGTGGTTAGTTATGAGATTGACTTTTTAATATGTGAAGATGAAATTGATGATAAAGTGAAATTTGTTTAGATTTTGGTTGGAGGGAAAATATTTATGCCAAATTGATACTCATCCAAGTCCCACATTGAGTAGTATTGAAGAAAAAAAAAGAATTTTTATTTTTATTATAAATATAAATAGTTAATTTAAATTTTCTTCACAAAACAATTATAATCTTTTGGATGTTAAGTGATTTAGATTCGGTTCTTCTACAGTGACTAAGTTTTTTTAATGTATAAAGTATGTAATATTAATCGTTAGTTTAAAAATTAAAGGTAGATATCATAGGCACATCAAAATAAATCATAAATTAGCTACAATAACAATACTTGATTTTCGCACCTTATACTTTACTCACTTTAGATAATCAAAATTCGAGTGATTGTGGTAATTGTCAGAAAAGGATTTATAATTTGCATGTTGAATAATAAAATATTTTACTCGGATAAGTTGGATGTAGGTATCCCTTCCCCTTCAAACCACAATTTTAAGGGGAAAACAAATACTTTTTGAACATTGTGGTTTTTCTTTTGATTAGAGTGGAATTTTATAAAATAAACCAAACTCCAGCGAAGGAACAAAGCCAACTCTGGGTTTCAAAAAATAATGTAAGTGTTATGGTTTCATTGCAAGATGAAGAGGTGTCGTGTAGTTAAAAAATAATGGGAAAGGTTTTTTTTTGTTATTTTTTATCATGTCACACATGGTTTGGTGACATTAGGGGGTGTTCACGTAGTTAAAAAATAAAAATTCACATATACGTTAAATTGGAAGAAATAAAAATCATAAGGATTAGAATAACTCCAAAATAAAAGGTCAAATAAGTATTTTTCAATTAGTCTTGTTTATTTTTAAATAATTTTTTTGAGAGGTAGATTTTAAAATAATTTGTAATTAAGACTCTAAACTTCTATATAATGTATAATTATCCTTCAAAATGATATAATGATTTAGCTTCTTAAAAAAATAAAAAAATATGATGTATAATTATGTTCCTAATTACAGATTATTTTGCTCTAATTTCACGAATTGAAGCAAACAAATTAAATATCTTATCCTTTTTGTTTTTGACAGCAATCTTATCCATTTTTTTGTAAAAGAAAAAGGAATCTTATCCTTTCTTTTATCAATAACATTTTTTGGTTGATTTGAAAGTTTAGGAATCTTATTATAAATGGTTTAGTATTATTTTTCTAGTGACCTTTTGCCGATGGATTTCTCTTTACCGGCTGACTGCTGTTAGTTTGCTCTACATTCTTTTTTTTTATTGTCATAATACAATCATCCTATTGTCATATGCTCTACATTCTTTTTTCTTTCAACAAGCAAGACTTACCTCTTTGAAATTTTACCGGTGGGTTTTAACTGAGGCTAGTGTTTTAAATTCAAGAATGTTATTTTCAATTGTATCATTGAATTTTTGTATAGTCTCTCCATGTCTCTTTATTCGTATTTATTTGATGATAATTATTGAGATTGCAAATGATATGTATTGTGTCAACATAGTTGAGATATAATATTTAGACAAAATTACATGTTTAGTCCCTTAACTTAATTTTAGGTAATAGTTTGGTCCTTTATCTTTTTTTCATTTTAATTTGGTCCATTTTTATATGGATTTTCAAGTTTCAAATTTATGGTTTTATTTTTTTATGGCCTTTCAATCTTCAAATCTATGGTTTTTATCCATGTTTGCATAAGAATATTAAAATTAAAGCTTGAAAATCCATATAAAAATTGATCAAAAGGACAAAATTGAAATGAAAAAAAGATAAAGGACCAAACTGTTACTTAAAATTAAGTTAAAAAACTAAAAATGTGATTTTGCCTAGTATCTATTATGTTATTTTACACTTTAATTTTACTTTTTGAAAAAAGAAATGAAAAGTTTAAAATTTAATGATCCGATCAAAAATTTTACTTCGGCAATATAACACCAATTTTTTTGGAACTTAATTACAATTTTTAAAAATTATCAAATATTATTATATTATTTGCATTAGAAAAGGAAAAAATTTGTCAAAATTCTTTCTTTCCATTTGATTGAATGAAAAGAATAAATAACATGTATTTGTTTTTTATTTTGTGGGGGAACATGTATTTATGTTCCTCTAAAAAACATTATTTTTGTTATGAATTTAATCTGTATGTATATAGCAGTGTAAAACTTTTTCACACCCCATTCAAACAATAATTTTGTATTGCCATTTTTATATGATTGTTCTTAAAATATTTCCACAAGTATTTATATAGCTTGATTTCGTCGAGAGCATGTGTAAAAAAGTACCACATCGTCAATATACAACAATTAAACTCTTATGTTAATAAGATTTCTCTCTGTGTAATGGGCACAAAGTGATTAGATAAATAAATTGGTTTTTTTTCTAAAGTTTAATTTTTCTTTCACTTTATAAAACTTTTGTTTGGTATGTAAGGTTTAGATCAACTAACAATGTTGATATTTTTTTTTTAAAAAAATAAAAATGGAATATATTAAACGAGCTGACTATCTCCCTAGCACAAGGTGTGTCGGGAGAGATAGCAAAAATTACAGCATAGTTTTAACAGTTTTAACTTTTATGTTAGATATTGTTAAACTGAATAATTTTATTCAGTTCGAACTTGAAACTTTACAGTTGTGTGTGAGTTTTAATGTTATATTTACCATTTAGTCGACAGACAAAAACATATATTTATGTTATGAATTTAATTTGTATGTATCAAACGTTATAAAACTTTTTTACACATGCATTCAAACAAATCACTTGATCTTGTCACTTGTAGATGATTGTTTGAAATATTTCCACAATATCTATATAGCTTGATTAGTTTGACTACATGTATAAACAAGTTCTACATCGTCATTGTGTAACGATTAAACTCTTGCATTAATTAGATTTCTCTTTGTGTATTGGGTAGAAAGCTACTGATTAGCTAAATAAATTGGTTATTTTCTAAAGTTTAATTTTCCCTTCATTTCATAAAACTTTTGTTTAGTCCATAAAGTCTAGGTCAATCAAGAATGTTGATAATGTTAGATTGGACACTTTCGTTTGGTTCGAACTCGAGACCTTACAATTGTGTGTATGAGTTTTAATATGACAGTTATAATTTAGTTGATAGACAGAAACATGTATTTATGTTATGAATTTAATTTGTTAAAAAAAATTATGAATTTAATTGGCATGTATCGAGCGCCATAAAACATTTTTACTCATGCATTCAAACAATCACTTTGTTTTGCTACTTTTTTTTTATGATTTTTCCACCTTTATATGATTGTTCTTAAAATATTTCCACAATGTCTATGTAGCTTGATTTGTTTGAGTGCATGTGTAAAAAAGTTCTACATCATCATTGTATAAAAATTAAACTCTTGTGTTAATCAGATTTCTCTTTGTGTAATGTGCACGAAGTGATTAGATAAATAAATTGGTTATTTTCTAAAGTTTAATTTTTCTTTCATTATGTAAAACTTTTGTTTGGTCCATAAAGTTTTTTTTTTAAAGGAGTTTGGTCCATAAAGTTTAACTCAACACAAGGTTGATATTGTTAGATTGCACACTTTCATTCAGTTTAAACTCGAGACCTAACAATTGTGTGATTGTCTATAGACAAAAACAATTTTTTTTATTTGACAAAATTATGTTTTTTAATGAGATTCGACAAAATCATGTTATAAAACGTATTTCATGGTGAAATTATAACTTTTCTTCCTCCTGTTTTTTTGTTCAAAACTAAATGAGAAAATTTTGTAAAAAAAACAAACTAAATTAGAAAATTTTGTGAGTTATTTTATACCGTTTCTGCTGCCAATCCCAACCTTTCAAGTTTTTTTAGTCTAATCAATCTTTTAATTTCTTTATTTTTTTTCTCAAATCAAACTGAGTGATTTAGAGAATTTTTTTAATATTATAAGAAGTTAAATAAGTTTTTATTACTATAGGTATCTTAAATTTTATTTCAGTTGTTTTGATTCTCCAAATATTTCCATATACGATTTTTAGTCTCTAATCTTAAGTCAACTTATGTGAATTCTTCGCTTTTGAATGAATTTTTTTGAAAGGAATGAATTTTTATAAATGTTTAGAATATTATAACTATCTCTCCAATATAAATTTATAATTTATTAACAAAATATGAATTAAATATAAATTTTTAAGAGTAAAAAAGTTAACAATTCATATTTAATTCATCCCTTGTTAAAAAAATAAAAACTTTTGCAAGATATATTTTTACAATATACTAAACATGATTGTAAAAAATAATTCAAAATTTGAAAAATGCACATGAATTTATTTAAACCAAAACTTATTTAACCTGATTATCACAAAGAGATTATCTATATTTAGAAATTTAAATCATATCATGGAATAGTCTCTCTGAGAGTATCAAAACAAATTTGTCATGATAAGATCAAAGAAGAAGATACTTGTTGAAGTTTCATACTTATCCATCAAAATAGGACCCACCCATTCAACTAAGAAAAAGACAAGACAACCTTAACCACTTTTGTTCACTCTGGGGGTAGGTGTTATGTAAATCTATCTCATATAAATATCACAATGAATGAATGACCCTGCCTCCATTTTTAATCTTTCATATTCAATACTAAGTAAACAAAGTTATTTTTCTTAGAACTTAAGATTTTGGGGTAGAATCAAAAAAATGTTGGCAATTTTCCACAAAGGTCTTGCTAATCCACCTGATGAGCTGAATAGTCCTGCATCATACAAAGGTTCAAGGAAACCTAAGCTTTCTGAAGAAATTCTCAGAGAATTCATTTCTCATCATCCTGATAATACTTGTTCTATGAACTTTGGAAAAGCTGCTCTTGCTTATGTTAGACCTGATAAGCCTTTTTCTGTTCATCAAAGGTTATATATATATTTACTATTATGCAACAATATATCATTTATTTTAGTACACCTTTTTTTTTGTTACTATAAGTAGTGAAGTAGTACTTGATTTTTTTATTTATATCGCGATTCTTTGATATTACAAAGAATCGCAATCATATGTGTTCTGATTATTGATTATAGTTTATAAAGAGTGACATCTTTAATTCTTTTTATAAGAATGAATTCGGTCCAACATAGATGCTTAATATGGTATCAGAGTCTGGTTTTGATCCAGAGACTTGTGTATTATGTTACAGTTAAAATTACAGTTGCATATCTTTTTTATTGGAAAAATTGATGTTGCTGACCAAATTGAAGGAGATAGTACTCAGAAAAGTTTGATTGCGCCAATAACATGGTTGTTAGTGCTAAGAGATGGTATTTTTGCAGGTTGTTTTGTGGCCTTGATGACATATACTGCTTATTCTTGGGGAGTTTGAACAATTTGTCCTTACTGAACAAGCAATATGGTTTGTCAAAGGGAACTGATGAAGCCATGTTTCTGATTGAAGCTTATAGGACACTCCGTGACCGAGGTCCATATCCACCCGATCAAGTTGTTAAGGAACTTGATGGTAGTTTTGCCTTTGTTGTTTATGACAGCACAATTGGAACTGTTTTTGCTGCACTGGTATATATATTTGTTACTCTACCATGTTCTTTGTTAACAATTCTTCAACATCTCAATCAATCGATGAATGATGTTTTTTTTTATGCAGGGTTCAGATGGTGGATTGAAGTTGTATTGGGGTATTGCAGCTGATGGATATGTTGTGATCTCTGATGATCTTAATGTTATACAAGAGGGTTGTGCTAAATCCTTTGCTCCTTTTCCAGCAGGTACCAAAATTTTAGCCATCATTCATACCCATTTATCTTGAAAACAAAATCCTTTCAAATTGGTGAAATTACATCATTACGAATATGTGGTTGGTCCGAGTGGTAAGAGACCGAGGGATTTAGATTGTTTGCAGTCACAAATCTCACACATTCACGTACTCAACACATTGATATGTGTTAGATCAAGACCAGACGGTCTGGATTTCAATATCAGTATTTAGAGTTGAAAAAAAATTGCTTGTTTTCTGTTTCGTCCTATCTCGACCCAACAATCATTGATCTGTTAACTGTGTGAATGTGTGAATTTGCGACTAAAGAAAATCCATATCATAAGGGATGAATTAAATATGAATTGTGAACTTTGAATGCAGGGTGTATGTTTCACAGTGAAGGAGGTTTAATGAGCTTTGAGCATCCATTGAACAAGTTGAAGGCAATGCCAAGGATAGACAGTGAAGGAGTGATGTGTGGGGCCAACTTTAAGGTTGATAAGTTCTCAAGAGTCAACAGTATTCCTCGAGTTGGTAGTGAATCCAATTGGATGGAATGGGAGCAACATTAGATCAAGATGTAAATGTAAATAAAAACTTTATGGTTCATGTAAAATAAAAATGTACTACTGTACTTTATCAATGCTACTTTCTTTGCCAACCCTACCACCACCTACCTTACCTTATCCTTTTGAATTTGTCGTGATTCAGTTTTATTTGTTTGTGTAGCTTTACTGTTTCCTTCTAAGCAACAAGGTAGTGAAGTGTTTTTGGGTACATATACAGTGTTGTGTTGGTATTTTTTTTCTTTCTCTCTTTTATTGTTAAATTAGTTCTCACCACATGCTTATTTTATAGTCCAACATCTTTATGAGCATAGTTTATTTGGCAAAGACGTTAAGATAATCAGTAATTCATGAATGATAAACATTAGTGCTATTTATCGCAAGACCTTTTATCCCCAATGATTCACGAATTCGCTATCACACAATAAAATCTACTACTAGCCGAAATACATGTGACATGTCACATGTGGAAGTGTGGTTAAACTTTCGACTAAGACAAAAAGGAAATTTTATAGGGACTAAGTTAAAGGAAATTTTTAGTGTGACTAAGACAAAAAGTTGGTATATTTATAAAGAACAAAAACATATTTAAACCTATAAATTATGTATATTTTTATTTTTCAAAACATTAAAAATTATTTTTTCTAAATAAATAACACTTACTTACTATTTATTTCATTTCTCGTAGACAAAGTTTGCAAACACGTCATTTTGAGTTGAATAACATTCACTTCTTCTCTAGACGGTAACCATTGTCTGTATTCTGCACCTTTGGCCCGATATGTCTGATCGGTTTTTTCCGAACAACTTGCCACCATTCATGGCAGAGACAACACTCAAAGAACAAGAAGAAGAAGCAAACTTTTCCCAAACACCAACACAGCACTCTCTCACCTCACTCCTTTCTCTACCTTATCAAACACTTTCCTCAAAACTCCAAGCTACAGGACTTCACTTCAAACAATCGGTACTCCACAAAAATTTTCATTTTTTCTTTCTGGGTTTCTTTCAATTTGTGCTTTTTCATTTTGGGTATGCTCAATTTTGTAGCTTTAACGTTGGTGCTATAGTGGGTCGGTGTTTATTTGCTCACAAAGTGTTTGTGCTGTGTTTTCTAATTCTTCTTATGCCTAATTGGATTGCATTGTTTGCATTTATCTACTAGCGTAAGAACGTGTGAGACTATTTGAAAGAGCTTATGAAAACAACTTATAACATGTCTTTAAGCTGTTTTTAGCTCATTTTCATACTAGCATAACTTATGAAAACAATTTGTAACTTATATGAAATATCAATAGTTTGACTTTATTGTATCTTTTGTTATAGAAATAACCTATACATAAGCATTTATGTGATAGACGCTTATCTTATAAGTGTTTAACTAAGTTGTTTATGTAATATTTTTAAGATGGTGAGTGAGACATGGGGTTCTAGTGGGAACCGTGTGAAGGACTATACTCTTTACACGGGGGTTCTTGGAACGGCATACTTGGTTTTTAAGGCCTACCAAGTAACCAAGAATGTGGGTGATCTTAGTTTATGCTTGAAGATTGTTAAGGCTTGTGATTCTGCTTCAGCAAATTCAAGGTACTCATTTCATGCATTAGATTGTTAAGGCTTGTGATTTCTGTACAATTAAATGTAGACAACTTTCGCGGTAACTTTTTAAGTGGTTAATGCAATTTAGATGGTTTATGGATAATATCATGTGTCGATACTCATTTATCACCAATATAAATGTAAAGTAACTTCATTAACCACAATCCACTTGGGTTGGTCTGGTGGTATTGATTTGGGACTTGGAAGTGTGCTCATCCTTAAGGTCTCAAGTTCGATTCTCCCCGGTGCCAGTTTGAGTGGACTAATTTAGCTTCTTAAAAAAAAAAAACTTCATTAACCACAAATTTGAATGTGGTTAACCATTATTTTATATCCATAAACCATCTGGTTAACGTTATTAATAAACCATCTGGTTAACGTAATTAACTACCTATTTGAAGTGCATTAACCACTTATAGAAGTTGTAGCAGAAGCTGTCTATATTTCGTTGTTCAAAATGCGCAACTGTTTTATAATGCTCAGTTAAAAAAATTTAATTGTTAAGAATAGCTTGCTATGAGATTTTGAAGTATAATGACAATAGAACTGCTTGTGTATTAGCTTATCTGTTAATATATTTTGTTGTCGGGTTATGTTACTTGAGAAATTTGCACTTGTGTTTATCCTTAGGATTAAAGTTAGGAAATGGCTTCAACTACAGTTTCAAACTTGTGTTTTGATATTACCTAAATTGAACAATTAAAGTTTCAGCCTGATATGGGAGGATGGGAAATAAGGTGATTTTAGTTTTATTTGCTAATGTATTGAGTTTCAGCCGTGTGACGTTCATCTGTGGCCGTGCCGGTGTTTGTGCTCTTGGTGCTGTTATAGCTAAGCATGCTGGTGATGAGAGATTACTTGACTATTACCTTAAACAATTCAAAGAGGTATTTTGTTGTATTTATTTATTTATGAATCACGATCTTATGATAGTCCAATTTACACATGAATTTCGGGTGTTTAATTTCTTTTTCGTATTGGTGCTTTTATTTTTGGAACAGATTGAGCTACCCCGTGATTTGCCCTATGAGTTATTGTATGGCAGAACAGGTTACTTATGGGCTTGTTCATTCTTAAACAAGCATGTCGGTAAAGACACAATACCTACTACCTACATGGTAAGGCATATGTTCTTCATCGTGGCATTCTTCTTTGCAATTTAACATGTCAAAATCATGTTTACTTGCCATGAAAATTGACTTTTAATTTAACTTTTGACAGAGACCAATTGTGGATGAAGTTATAACAGCTGGTAGAAAATTAGCTCACAAGGGAAGATGTCCTTTGATGTATGAATGGCATGGGAAGAAATACTGGGGTGCTGCTCATGGACTTGCAGGAATTATGAACGTTTTGATGGACATGGAACTTAAGCCAGATGAGGTGGAAGATGTCAAGGGTACGCTACGCTACATGATTAAAAATCGTTTCTCGAGCGGCAATTATCCCTCCAGTGAAGGAAGTGAATCTGACCGTCTTGTGCATTGGTGTCACGGTGCTCCTGGAGTAACTCTTACACTTGTAAAAGCAGCCGAGGTAATATTTCCCGTTATTTATTTATTTTTTGATAATGAGGCAATCTTTTCCTTCGTTACAATATTCAAATACAAGCTGCACGCTAAGTGTATATGATGTAAAGGGACCGATAAATTTGCACAAACCTGATTGCAATGGATTTTGTAGTCTTCATTGTATGGTGTAGTTAAACAGTTATACTGAAAGTGATCTTGACAATTCAATGAAAATTAAGACCACTTGACTAATTTCTCTACCATAACTAGGTTTTTGGGGATAGAGAATTTTTGCAAGCAGTGGAAGATGCGGGAGAAGTAGTGTGGAAGAGGGGTCTTCTTAAGCGAGTTGGAATTTGCCACGGCATCAGTGGGAACACCTATGTCTTTCTTTCTCTGTACAGATTGACAGGAAACAAGGAGCACTTGTACAGGGCTAAAGGATTTTCTTGTTTTCTACTTGATAGAGCGCGAGAATTGATCCGCCAAGGAAAGATGCATGGAGGAGATCACCCTTATTCCTTATTCGAAGGTCTTGGAGGAATGGCATATACCTTTCTAGACATGATTGATCCACAAGTGGCTAGGTTCCCTGGCTATGAACTTTGAGTCGCTTGATAGATGAAGCACCATATGTATATTACAAATGTATACTCGCATCCCCAAAACAGCAATATCTCGGGTTGCCAGGGAGATGTAATAAATTTTGTAAATATGAAGTAAAACCTGTAAATTTTGAAGTGTGGTTTTCAAGTGCAATATGATATGTTCAAAGACTAAACTGTGATGCACGGTTGTTTCTGCTCGTAGTGCCCCATAGTCTATAATACTTGTTATAAAATGTTGGTCCTTATTTCTAAAATTGTACTTAAAACTTCAGTCTCAATGTATGCAGTTTGTTTTGAAGTATTCAGGCTAGAAGCTCCTCTCTAGGAACAAGTCATAGCTATATGTCTATGATGACATGGTTATTATGGCCACCAAACCTTTGTTTTTGTTATAGGTTCATTTCTTATATATGCTTACAAATAAGAGTGAAAAATAGAATTAGATTTGTATAATTTTATATGAAAAACTCATCCTAACTTTTTCACTATGTCGTTTTGTTAATATTTGCATTCAAATAATAAGAATGTTACCCTTTTCAAAGGAATAAACTCTCATAACATCCTGTTTTTCCTTGTTAGGCCTGCACAGTTTCCTTTTTATGAAGCAAAATCTTATAAGTTAAATTATGGTGGAACTGCGATTTCGTTAATACTCCAAAGTTTAACTTTTGTTAAAATTGTGATGTTTTACCATAACTCTGATAATCTCACCGCCGATTAAAACATGTGCTCTCACTGCCTATTAAGCACACCTTCGGTGTGTTAATAGCTTGAAGACCATAGTTTCAAACAGATGGTTATGCTGGAGTAAACTAAAATGATTTTTAGTGGAAAACTTGAATAAGATTTAAGAGGAATTTCACTATGCACAGTTATTTCAGAAAGTCCATAAGCACTTAGCCAAACAGTTGAATGATTTTATTGATTCATCGACTCCTACATAAAGACAAAAAAAGGTTCCTATCTAACAAAACAACAATTAATGCACTCAACATGTTATCATTTTCACTCTTCTAGGACATCATTTTTCTTCCATGGCAATGACAATGCCTCTCTGCCTTATACTCAGCATAGCTGTTGAAAGCTCTCACTTTAGGCCAAACCAACAAGCTTCTCACTAACCTCCCACACCTTGCGAGCCTTCTCTACATCACTTGCCTCTTGAGATAGCTGGTTCTCAAAGGAAGCAGAAGCTTTATTCCAGCTCCAGTAAACACCAGATTTTGTTAGGCTTGGGTCACTTACAACCTACATTGAAAACAAACAACCATATATGAGAAATGAAGATACTTCCAATGATTCATGCACTTTTCAGAATCACATTCCATGAGTGTTATTTCTATTTGCCCCTGTCTAGATAAGCAACTTAACTAAACAGTAAAGAGTCATGACATAATGGTTTCATATCAGCTATAAGCTGTTTTCACAAGCTTTCCTTGATGTCTTATGAAAATAATCTGAAAGCAACTTATGGACATGTCATAAGCTGTTTTCATAAGCTCTCCAGAACAGTCTTACAAGTGCGTATGTCAATAGATAAACTTAAACAAGTCAATTGAAACAGTCTCTTGTTACCTGAGCAAGTCTCTTTCCAGCTTCATCTTCTGAGACGTAGCCTTTGGTGATGTACTTCTGGAATGGAGGGAATAGAGTTCTGAACAAGGGAATGTGCTCTCTAAACAAGCCTGTTGTGGCAATGCAGCCAGGGTAAAGGGAAGCAAATGTGATTCCAGTTTCCTCATGGTATCGTCTATGGAACTCTTGCATTGTGAGCATGTTACACACTTTGCTGTCCTTGTATGCCTTGGCACCATCAAAATCTCCACCATCTATCATGGCGGAACTGTTAAGCCCATTCAAACCACCGGCAAGTCCCCTCAAGTCACCAAGGTTAGCCTTTGGCGGTACATTTCCAGCCAATGTGTTTGTGTTACCTGTTTAATTTATACACAATCAGTACAAAATGCAGCTAAGATAACAATCCTTGATATTGCAGAGAAACGCGGTTAAATGTGACTTCAATCGCAGTCAAATTGTGGTCACTGGTACATCAAAAACCTTGACATTGCGACCTGATAGCAGTAACAAATCATATTTTAACCACTGACAGACATACTAATGAACTATACCTGTGATTGAGCCGACAATGATCAAGCGCTTTGAAGGGTAGTCAGATTTGCCCAAGTCCTCAAGCAAAAGGCGCGAAAGAAGAAAATGTCCAAGATGGTTTGTCCCAACACTAAGCTCAAATCCTTCAGCAGTGAATGTAGGTTCCTTAGCAGTTGGCAAGTAAATAGCAGCATTGTTAACAAGCACATCCAACGGCATTTCAGATCGCCTGAAGTTATCGACGAATTGGCGAACGCTGTCAAGAGAGGAAAGGTCTAAGTGCATGATTGTGTAGTTTTCCTTAGCCATGCCAGCAGATTTTGCAGCTCTTGAAGCTTTGAGGAAATCCCTGCAAGCCATAATTACATGCCATTTTCCTGTCTCAGCCAAAGCCTTAGCGGTAGCTAGGCCTAATCCAGATGAAGCACCAGTGATCACAACACTTCCTTTCCTCAATGTTTTCTTGCCATCAGGTGAAGATTTGGTAACTGCTGGAGTGGCTGTAGCCGCTGTCTCCGCCCTCACAGCGCCAACTTTTTGTCGCAATTCCCTCTGATAGAGAGAAACAAAACAAGGATTAGACAATGTTCACAGAAAATAAAAGGTATAACACTAGTAATATACATATGCATGTGCACGGGTCGCCCTGGTTACTACATTAAGGTATACATATATAATCAAAATATTTAGAAATTTGTTATAAAATATTATTGAAGTATAAGTGAAGTTATTGAAATGTTATACTTTGCTGTTAAATTCACAACTCTGAATTTGACTAAACAATAAATATCAATAACCCATTTGTCAAAAAAAAATAAAAAAAATATCAATAACCCATGAACTAATATTTTGGGGAATTGGATCCATTTTCTGAGCTATGCTTCCACAACACAACACTCACATCCCTTATATTTTTGAAATGAACACTAACAATCCTTATTTGTTTGGGAAATTGCACACCTTCCTCAATTTTTTTTAAATAACACAAATCCCTTACGGCATGTTTGAAATGACGGTGAATTTGACAAAATCAAGGTGACACTGTGATCCTGACAAACTCACCTAAATTTTTCAAACACTTATACATGCAGAATACCCCCAAAAGAAATCAAGCAAAATTTAATATACTCAAATATAATTTGAAACAATTCAAAATTATACTCAAATATTTTAATTTACGAACATAACAATTAACATACTAACATTTATCGCTAAAAAAAAAACTTGAAAAGAAGAAAACCAAGCTTTTGTTTTCAGTTACCTTGCACCTCAATGCAGAAGAGCTGAAGTCACCTTTCAAAGAATCAGACAATGAAACACCAAAAAAAGTTGAGTCCTTGAGAGATGCACCAACCTTTCCCTACAAAAACATTTTCCAAATTTTCAGCTCAATTATCAACTTTGAAAAAAGTATAAACAATAAAAAAAAATAAAAAAATACAAGAACAAGAATAAGAACAAACCTCTTTTGGAATGGAGAAAGAAGCAGGAAGGCAAGAAGTAGCCTGAAGAGCCATTGAAACTTAGGAAATTAAGGTAAGAATGAACCTTAGTATATGAAAATGAATGTAATAAAGTGGTGTTATTAAAATTGTGGGTTTGAAAATGAATTTATAAAGTGAAAATGTTACACTTGATATGTGAGGATAAGATAATTAGCAGCATGTGCATATGCCACATCCTTTAAAACCAACCAATAAAATTTAGAGTTTTAGATTTCATTAGAAAAAGATATTTTAATTTTAATGTTGCCAATAGGAGCCACTCCGTGTCAGAGACCCATTATGGTTTATAGGCTATGTCATGATAATATCAAATGCAAGAAAGCGATTGGGTGTGGAGATAATTTTATGGATAGAAGGTAAATTTCATGATTTTTTTTAGAGTCATGATATTTGTACGATGTTTCGATGACAACTTTTATGATAATTTTTTTTATTTTTTATTATTGATCAAAAACAATTGACAGAAAAGGGAATAAACATGATAAAAATATCACGTGAGAGAGAAAGTTGTTACGAAATAGTTAGACAAATATCATTTCTTTTTCTTAAGCAACTCCAGCAATAATTTTTAATTTTTTTATAAACTCTAGCAATAATTTGTCTATGACATTAGTTGTTTTATCGGGGTAATAATCGTTTAGATCCTAGAATGTATAACAAATAGTTATAATAGTTTTTCAATGCATCAAAATTTTAAAATAGTATCGTATAATCTCATGTTAAAATGTTTTGTTAATATTGTTATATTAGTCTCTCTATATATTTACTTATTATCATATCATTCTCTATGAGTATTTACTTATTGTCATATTAGTTCCTATATGAAAAGAGTTAATGTCAACTTTTAAGACATGTTTTATCGTCAGAGACTAGCTTAACTAAAAAAGTGTACAATCAAAGACTATTTAAGAATTTAAATATTGATGGGCTATTATGACTACTCATTATACATTTAAAAAATAAAATGACTACTACTCTTTATTTTAACAAACTCAATTTTATTGGTTGAAATTCGTAAAGAACTCACCAAATTTTCTAAATTGCACATAAATTTGGTGAGACTCGTATATTTCAATCGATAAAAATAATGTGAATTAAAAAATAAATTTAAAATATAGGCCATTCGGCCTTAAGTATAAGCAAAATTACAAAACTAACACGAGATATTTTTTGAATAAAAATATTTTATATAGTTAAATTTGATGATTTTTACTTATATTTGAAGCCGACGAACTATAATAATTTTTCTTTGCTTATAAATCATTGTTGATTTTATTAGTAAAAAAAGAAAATAGTTTGTTGGTTTCTTCTTATCATTGTGGATTTTATTAGTAAAAAAAAGAAAATCGTTTGTTGGTTTTTTCTTAAAAGAAGATAGTAGAAAGTTTGGGATACTACATATTTAGCAGTTGCAAGTAGCATATGTGACAAAAGGCCTTAGTACTATGTTGTCCTTACCTTACCCACTGTCTGATTGGGCCTACTTTTACTCAACAGGTTTATTTGGTGTAAGGGGAAATATTAACACCTCTTATATTTGTTGATACACCCACCTCTTTTATTTCTAGAGGTTTAATAATATTTTCATACACATTTTGTGGGTCTTTCTTAGAATAAAAAAAAGGATGTTAGTAGCTTCCCTTTGTTGCATGAGGAATGATATTTGTAAAAATATTTTTCAGACGATTTGGAAAACCATTAAAACAATAGAGAAAAAAATGAGAAAGAAAAAGAGTAAAAATACAATTTGAATATGAGAGAGTTGTTTCAAAAGTTATCACAAAATAATTGCATAAATATCATCTCTCTTGTTGTACCTACAATAGTACTACCAATGATATGCACAAAAACAGTGGCTTAGAAAAAATAATTAATACCACATTAAAAACCGACAATAAAAATCTAAAACATTTCTTGTGTGGCAAATATAACATTAAAAATGTGACAGTGGATGTACTACTATAGTTTGATGAGGCAGCATGTGTTCAACTGATATTTAAGATTGGGCTCTATGAAACGTCAATATCCTATATTTTAGAATCCAAACTCATAGCGTTATCAATTGGATTGTAATTTTAACTTTTTTAACAGTCGTTTACCTTAATCAGCTTTTTTAACTCTTGTATTCTATTATTATGAATTCAAACTCGTAGTGTTATTGATGTTAATTTTTACTGGACAAAATGGTAAAACAATTATAAAGTCACGCATAAGTGTTGAGGTTTGAATCCCAACGTCTCATTTAACAAGTTCGCCATATTTGACAGATGCGTTACGACTTTTGGACATGAACTTGTTATTATTATGAATAAATAATTGAATTTCAACATTTCAACTCTTAAGCTTAATTGAATTTTAACATTTCCACTCTACCATTTCAGATGCCTTGCGTGATCAAATTCCATCAAGTCTTTCAATGAAAGATCTTTTTTTTGTGAAAGCACACTAATTTTGCAGGGCATAAGATCCAAACAGTTTAAATTTAAATAAAAGAATGTGAAAATCAAATTGCTTATCCCAAAAGTATCACTATTACTTACAAAATTACAAGCACATAAGCAACTACAAACTTGAACCTGAGTTTTTCTACACAAGAAAATTTTGCAAATCTATTTTATCTTATGTTGTTATAGATAAATTTCTGGAGAGAACAATGGCTTTAGTGACACTAAATTTTGCATCTATGCTATTTATTAGAAACTGATTTACTTGGACAACAACATATTGAATTCCACAACAAACAAAAAAACTCAAGGCAACAAGTATAAAAGAATCATCATTTCTAATTTCAATAAGCTTTTCCCATACTCGCGTTACTCTACATTTCCCGATTACATTCATCGGTTTCTAAATTCCTGGTGTACCTTTTTTTTTCTTTTTGTTTAACAATGTTTCCCCCCTCCCCCATTTCCCCCCTAAGTGCATGAATGGAATGATAACCTATCTTCATCCAATAAGCACAAGAACAAGGAAATAAATGAAACCCCGCTAATATTACAAATCTCACCCACTTTTCTGTACAGGTTTTTGCCAGCTTATGGAGAAGGTGATGTCAACTGCCTTCTGAACTGATATCAACTCGCTCTCCGCTGTGCCATATAGTCATACACATATTCTATTGTCTCTTATATTCGAAGTGGCAATCCAAAATTTTGGAAAGTTCTAATCTCACCTCGAAGACCGGCAGTAACAATCACCATACCCCAGGCTGACATTTTTTGACTTACCCCGTTTGAGAAATCCATACTGACACGAGGGCTTTGATTTCTTGCAGCTAGAAGAAGTTTTTCTTCCGGCCATGTTGCAGAAATTCTATCAAAAAAGTAACTGTTTGTCGCACTCGCAATGGTTGCGTGATGTGGACTATTGTAACCTGAAGCAGATCGTGAACCCTCGACACCGAAGTTTTCCTCTACAGGTGTGGGAGGATGATTGGCTGATGCGATTTCGTCGTTGTTGCTATCAAGCTCGGTTTGTGCTCCAGAAAATGTATCATGCATGTCCCATGCATCACCCATACCAGGCCAGGGAATGGCCACTGACACATCTTTACAGTGAAAATGTTCATAGGACTGTGTCACGGTGACACCTTTACTTCTGTTGGGCCTGCAATCGGCTTCATTTTTCCAGATGTATACATGGGAATCCTCACTTGCAGCAACAATATATTTACCATTTGCTGTGAGGGAGGCTGAAATCTGACTACTTGCATTTCTAAAGCCTGCAAGAAACTTACATCAGTTTGATCAGCACGAATTGGTTTGACCATATAATTAAATACAATTTATCATACAAATGGTCAATTCACTTGTTATATAATCTTTTAAATAAATTTTACTTGTTGTTTGCTCGTGTTACACACCTTTAAACTTATGAACCAGATCAATACCATCAACAACCCGTATTCGAGAGTCAGCAGATGTGATAAGTACTTCTGATGAACTTCCTGGGGCAAACTGTTCATAAAATGAAAATACAAAGACAATCATAAGCATCATAACTTCGGTACAGCTGTAAGCCAGTAAATCATTAAATTACCTGGAAACCAGTAATTTTCTTGTGATTTGATTTCTTTTTCTTGTTCTGCAGATTGATCTGACTTTTCTGTTGCAACTTATTTTCTGAACAGAATATAAAAACAAGATGTTAACCAGTGGCCTCAATTGTCAGAATAGAGTATAGATAAATAGACACAATTATTATATAAAGAAAAGAAAAAGCCTCTGACAGTACCAGATGTATTATATAAATGACAGCTACCCTTGTATGAACCAACTAGTGCACCCTGCACATACAATTTAACTAAGTTGTAAGTTAACAGTTGAATTTCTGAAGTCTGAAATGGATGCATATTAACCTTGAACCAACCTGACCATCAGGTGTATAACAAGCAGCAGTAACCATCTCATGAAGATCGATCCAATCAACAACTTGTCGATCCGGAATGCTCCATATGCGAACCTTAGCATCCAAAGATCCACTAATGAAGTATCTATCATCAACAGGATTAAACTGGATGCAAGTTACTGTACCAGAAAGAAAGCAGATTGAAATGAAAAAGATATAATTAGCAAAGAAAAAAAAAGGAGGGAGCGAGGGTATTAAATTGCGTTGACTCCTAAATTTAACCACCCTATAGGATATTAAAGAACTCCTGTATAACTTGTCCTATATGCAGTGAAGACAAATATTATGATGAAATTGCGCCTTGCGCATAATTGGTCTAAAAAACTACATCTTGAATTAGATTGGATAGGGATAGGACAGACTTCAAATCTAATTCAATTTTTAGTAGGGAAGAGACAGAAGAAACTTCGATAAAAACACATAAAAAGTACACGGGTGCTCTGTTATATATAAATGCACATTAGAGTGGCCTACATGACTGCAACTCAGGTTTAGGGAGTCTGAAGATAAGTTTATTGCAAGATGATAGAATGATTAAATTTACTCACCATAGTCACTGTGTGAAAAAATCTTCAAACAAGACTTGCTAGACAAATGCCACAGCCGCACTGTTTTGTCCATTGAAGATGAGAGCAAGTGCTGTGCAAAATGTGGAGTATAAACATTACAAGGATGATCTAAACACTGGTATTTTAATTAGTATTTCAAGAACAAAAAGAACTGATTAATGAAAAATATTTCAATTTTAAATATTATTCAACCGACATTAATAGAAAAGAGGTATCTAAATAAATAAACCCCTGCCCGTTGAATCTATTCAAAATTCAAAGAAATTGTTTCAGCTAGCTATGCTATCAATCATCATAATTCATTCTTCAAATTTTAATAACTACCAGAGGTGCTCATCCTAGTCCCACTAGTGTTACCATAACAATAAGGTATGAATCAAATAGGGTGTTACAATGCCTAGTTTACATAAACATCTCTCCAATGTATACTACTAAAGGGGGAAGTTTGGCAAACTAAACAAATCAGTTCAAAACAATATAAACTAGAACCAATGGACAAGTAACTTTTGTCTGTCTTAACATTGAATGTGAAGTAGTTTAACAACAAAAATAATTTGGTAAGGTGAACAAGTCATTTTTATTTTTAAAATTTCAAACACATTTGATGAGCTGGGGAAATAAATACAATTTTAGTTTTGTGATAAAAGGATGGATTACAGCCTACTTAATCAGAAGTTAATTTTAAAACAATATAAATTTACTCTTCCATTGTAAAGACATCAACATACTGTCTAGTTTAGTGTTTGGCAACTCCCCACCCCAAGTTACAAATAACCATCCTAAGTAAGTTACGGCTTTATTCAACAGACATCTTAATTTCTCCACATCACAGTTCACTATAACAATTGCAGTAAAAAAAATTAAGATATACTCAACCATGTTTCCCTGTCAAAGAAAATATCAAACATAAAGAAATCTCTAAACGCACTACTACCATGTTGTGTGCAAGTTGCCTCCCTAAATTGTTCATTTTAAATGCCGTCTTTCCAAGAAAGGCCTAGAATCAACTTAACACCGTAGGAAAAATAAACCATTTTAGACCTATTAAAAACGAAGTTTATAAACACAAATTTGAGTCTGATTGAGTAGGAGAGAAGAAAAAAGGTCCAGAAATCTTTTCACTGTGACAAAACTTTTTCTACTTGTTCCCACAATACATGTTTTTAAGACTGCAATAATGCAACCGAAAGGAGAGTCACTAAAACTATCAATAGTCCAGTATGTACTCTAATAACTAGTACAAGACATTTTTAACAGTTAAATGTACTCTTATCCAACTTGGAACCAATTTTAACAGTCAAATGTACTCTTATGCAACCCGGAACCAATTTTAACAGATAAATGTACACTTATATGCAACTTGGAACCAATATCTGTCCCTTGATGCCTGTTCAGCCACTTGAAAACAATTCCACCCAATTATAAAATCAATACTGAGTTTTGTGATATAAACACAAAAATAAAACTATAAATTGTTCAACAAATGCCAATTCATCAGTTCATCGGTCAATAATAGAGAATCTTTTAACAAAAGCCAATGATGCCATATAAGAGTGAATAGTAAATTTTACAAATATATACATCGAAAACAACTCAGCAATACCAAAACAAAAAGACCTATCCAAAAAACAGAAGCTAACCTGAGACTTAGACCAAGAGAGGTCAAGCACATCATCCAAATGACCTTTAAAGGAGCAAACGGGCTTTTCGGTGAGTGCAAACACATGTTCAGGGACCACAAACTGGTCCAAACTCAACGACTTCCTACTAACAGATGACCTCCCCTTTCTCTTCCTCTCCAGAAGATTATCCGCCAAAGGAGACAACATCGCGGGTTCCGGTGACCCATTAACAAGAAACAACATATTAACATTAACATCCTCTTGTTTCTCCATAAGCAACAACTCCCCTTTCCTCTCAGATTCCACAACCTGCCAAACATGAATCACACAATCCTCACCAGCACTAGCAAGATATTTCCCATCTAAACTAAACTTAATACTCCAAATTGATCCATTATGAGCTTGAATCTCTTGACTCTTATACAATGCAGTTAACTCTTTACATGATTTCCCATATTGTCTCACTCTCACCCTCTCAGGTCCATGAAATGAACCATCTTGGCTATCATCCGTAGCCGAGCTCGACCTCCTCCCGCCTTTCTCCGACGAAGTATCTCTCTCATCACTACTCCTCCTCTCCTTATGACCTGCCATTGAACTAGCAACACTCTTGATACTCTTCAACCAACTCCCTCCTTTCTTCTTCCCCTTAGAACAACCTCCATGACCATTACTCCCATTTCCAACACCACCACCAGCTACATCGCCAGTCTCCTCATGATTCTGCCTCCGCATAAGCTCCTGCACAATCGGCGATTGACCAACCGTCATCTCAAATTCCTCCATAGTCAACTGTCTCCCAGTACTAACCTCCTTCACTTTATTCCACATTCCATCTTCTCTAACCTCTTTCACAACAAACTCTTTTCCATTATCAAGATCTCTAATAGTACAAGCTTGTTCTTCACCTTTTTCAATTTCACTGCATTCTATCTCTCTAGAAACCACAGCTTCACAGGAAATCTCAACCGTGTCCGGCAAAGTAGAAGAATTCCCCGGCAAGAAATCAACACCGGAATGACTTCTTCTAGAAGAATTCTTTCCAGACGGAGGTTTAGCAGGGGATCCGCCAGAATTACCGGGAATAGAACTATTTACATTTACAGTAGAAGAGATAAAACAGGAGTTATTAGAATTGTTGTTATGACCGTCAGATTTGGATCGGAATATGGCATTGTAAGGTGGGATTGGGTTACCACGTGAAAGGGCAAAATCGGAAGAAAGACCAATAGTTTGAAGAAGACGAGTACGACGTTCTGAAACAGAAGAAGGTTGAGAGATCCATATGTCGTAACTGTTAAGGGCAAAATTGTAATTACAATTATTGTTGTTGTTTTCTTGGTCTTCGTCTTCTTGGTCAGAGTTGGAGTTGGAACAAGAACAGGAAGAGGAGAGAGAGAGTAAACGGTCGTGTGATTCGTAGAAGAAATCTTGTTGGTCTAGTTGTTGGTGTTGGTGTTGTTGTTGGAGTTGGTCTTCTTGAGAAATGAGAATGGGTTTGTTCATGGTTTTAAGGAGTTGTTGAGATTGAGATTGGGATTGGGCATTCCCATTTCAATGAAAATGCCCTTCCCTGAGCAAAATGTGAGTGTGGTTAATCAATCAATCGATCTGATCAAGTTTTTTAGAATGGAGGATTTTGAGATCCAATTGGGGGAGTGTGAAATTTGAGAGAGATTTAAGAGAGGGTTGATTTGTGAAGAAATTAATGAGTTAAGGTGTGTGTGTGGTGAGAGAGAGATTGGAGGGAGGTGTTGGGGTTCGGCCAGAGAGCAAATGTTTCTGTGTAGAGAGAGAGAGAAAGAGGAGCATAGAGAAAGAGAAGGAGAGGTTTCTTTGTTATTATTATTTTTTATTATTTAAAAAATAAATTAAATATTAAGATTCTTACCATAATAACTCCATGACTTTTTTTTAGGAGAAGTTATTGAGTTGCTAATTTAAAAAACAAAAATTTAAACTTTCAATATATTAAAGTGAATCAAGGATTGGGTAAGTTGAAAATATAAATCCGATCATTTAAATTGATTTGGTTATTTTATGGTTTTGATATAAACTAAAACAAATCGAATAAATACAATTTTTATTGGATTTCACTTGTGCATTTATTTCTATCTTTATATTAATTATTAAGCTTTTTTTTTTTTTATTATCAAGTAGTTTATATAAATTCATCTCTTAAAATGAATAGGTGATGTGTTTGGCATTCGAGTTTCTGTCTATCTATGCATATATTAAGTAATATTCTTACCAATGATTTAAATTCAAGATGACTTAATTAAGTATTCTTTTTTATCTAAGTAATTTATTTTAATTATTTATTCATAATTCTCATTCATCTAAATACACTACAAAATCATGTTTTTCTCCAACTCATTTATCTCTAGATCTTTCATAATAGTTCCTATTAGATCATCCACAATGAAGACATCCATTTTTGGGTACTTAAATGGGTTTCACGCGTATACATTACTCATTTATAATTTTTAACAATAGTATTTAATAAGCACTCAATCTCTTCAACTCAGATCTCACACAAAGTTATTAAATGGGATCCACTAATCAACTATCAATAAGTTTAGGAAAATGTTAACTTGTGCCTTTAGGGCATATGTTAAGAATTCCACTAATAGAAATTATGTATTGGAAATTGTGTTAATTTATTGTTCAAAATGTTTAATGTTAAACTTTTTTTCATTAAATTCTTATCGTTAATGGAATAAAATTAATGTTTAACATGTGCTCAAAAGGCACAAGTTAACATGACTAATAACTTTATATCACTACATTTCAATTTTTTAATATTAATAGAATGCGGGTCCCGCTTAAAGTTTGGGGTCTTAAGTAAGACCTCGTGTCTTATAAGACCTTGAAAAAGATTATCCCAAACGAGGGTACCTAATAGGTACCGGGTCTTAAATGTCTAAGACCCTTTCATTGGAGATGGTCTTATAGTTTTTCTATATTTACCCTACCTCTAGCGACCTAACTCCCCTTCATCTGATATACTCTCCTTACTACCAAATCCACATGCATTCTCTCGACATGCTCAAACCACCTACGTCGAGTTTATACTATCTTTTTTTTTTACTATAAGGGCTACCATAATCCTCTCTAACGTCGACATTTCTAATTGTATCCCATATAGTTTTACCACACGTCCAAACAACATCTTCATCTATGTCATACTTACTTTATATTTGTGTCGATTCTTTACAGCCTAACACTCTTGTTATGTATAACATCGTCAGTCTTACTGTTGTCTAATAAAATTTTCCTTTCAACTTAAGCGGTACTTTCGCATCACTTAAAACACCCAAGGCACTCCTCCATTTCAACCATCCTACTTGAATTTGATGGTTTACTTTTCCTTCTATTTCTCCGACGTTTTGTACTATATACCCAAGATATTTAAACCGTGTAAAGGTTGGTATGATATGATCTCCAACTTTCACCTTTACACTAAAAAACACTTTGCCTCTTGCTAAAATTACATTTCATATACTCCATCTTGCTTGTAGGCAAACGAACACCATATTTCTCTAAGTCTTATCTCCAATTGTCCAACTTCCCATTTAATTATTACTTCGACTCTTCAAGTAGGACTATATCATATGCAAAATGCATACAACTCGGTGTTCGTTCTTAAATGCGTTTCGTAAGTACATCCAAAACTAAGGTGAAAAGATAAGGGCTTGATGTTGAACATTGGTGCAATCCTTTGTTATAAAGAAACATTCATCTAAATACACTAAATGCACAATCCTTTAGTTATAAGAATATACATTATTTTTTTTTTCTTTCTATGTGTCTAAATATTATAACCATGCAGGACTTTATGGTACTTTTTTTTATCACCATATACATGTTTTAATGCTATAAAAAAGTTTTTTTTATTTTATAAATTTAGTTTCTTCATTTTTAAAAATATAAATTAGATTGAACCGAATCGGTCAACCCTCTTCTTCATTTGGATTACATGAGAAAATGTTATAAAAATAAACTAAATTACTAATTTTAATTGGTCTGTGATTTCCTCTCAAAAGCTGAATCAACATTGGGATGAAGAAATCAAATATTATTTCAGTATTTAATGTAATGTATAAATTATTCTTAGAAAAATATAATCTTTAGTTAAAGTATTTTATTTTTAACTTTTTTTTATGAATAAAAGTATTTATAGAAGATTTATTTACTCTTTGACATGTGCTTTTAAGTACTACTGCATTAACTCATAATAAAATATAAATAAAATTATCTAAAGTGTTAGATATAAAAATTGATGTTTATAAAAATTGATGTTTTTATTGATATTTATAAAAATGGTCCTAATAATATGGACGTACACGAAAAATAAGTAAAATCTGATTAAATATTTTTCTAATGATAAATTGAACTTAAGTACTTTAATTGATCCAGCTCTGACTAAAACTTTTTTTTTAAAAGAGCTTTGACTAAACCTTATTAACCAACTTTATTTTTAAGATGTTATCTAAAAAATGATATTGTTTGTATGTATTTTTCTTATCATGTGGTGCTTATGTACTTGCTGTAATGTATAAAATTTAGATATTTCAAAAAGCTATTTATTTTTAAAGTTTAATAAAATTGTTTTCTTAATTTTAAAAAATATGAATTTGATTGGACTGAACCAGTCAAACCTCTTTTTTAATTGGTATGAATTTCGTGTGAAAATATTACAAAAATCAAACTAAATCAACAACATTTAATTGGTTTGGAATTTTTCCCTCTCAAAGACATAATCAACATATATGAAGAAATTAAAAATTATTAAAATAGTTAATGTTATGTATAATTTATTCTAAAAAATATAATATTTGATTAAAATAATTTATTTTTAATTTTTTTAATAAATAAAAGTATTCAGAGAGGAAATTTATCACTCTTTGACTTGTGCTTTTAAGTCCTACTGTTTTGATTTGTTCTTTCAAGTCTCACTGCATTAATCAGTATTTTGTAAAGTAGGCATGGCAACAAAACCCATATTTGTGGTTACCCGCCCGAACCAAAAATAATTTGACGGGTTTTCGCCGCTTTGATTCGGTATGGGTTTGGGTTTTTCTCGATTTTAAAACACGAGTATGAGACAGGTAACGAGTATATACTTACCTACCCCGAACCTATACCCAAACTTGTCCCGAATGCAGAAAATTACTTTATGTTGATATGCCATGTTATTTTGTTTGATAATTGTCGTGTTATAAAAACTATCATTGATATTTAAAGAAGCAACTAAATCAATTGATCTAACAAATGTTAAAGTGAGCATATTTTTAGATAATGCATTACAACATTTCTCTGAGAGTTGCAAACAAACTTCTATTTTTTATTAAAAAAATTATTTAATGCGGGGACGGGGATGGGGCGGATGGGTTCGGGGATGGAGTTCAATTTCTCATCCCCATTGAGTATGAGTAGGGTAACGGATAAATTTATGAGAATCGGGTATGGGGATTGAGAATGTAAAACCCGTCCCCACCCCGCTCCATTGCCATGCCTATGTAAAGTATTCCTCTCTTAACAAAATAATCCAAAATTTATATTTATTTGGGTTAAATTTTTGAACCACATACATTTAGCTTTTCTGACCATCTTTTGCATATATTTTATCACAAAGGAGTAATTTATTGATATTTATTGTTGAAGATAAGTGTGACAAACAAATTTGAATGTTCTCAATTAATGAAAGGTTATGTCTAACTCTACATCATATATCGTTGCGCTCTAGAGTCTAGATCATATGCTTTTTTAATGATAAATGTTATTATGTCAATTGTTATGTTAGTTTTTTTCTTCTTCCTTTTTATCAGGATTTGAACCCTAAATCTCAAACTCTTTAACTTTTAACTCAAATTAGTTGAGTTAAACAACCTTTTAGTTTTACATCATATGTGAATCTCTAATCTAAATTTTTTACTGTAGTAATTATACCAATGAGATACCCTAACATCCTTGTCATAAAATGGAGTGAAACGCGTTTATTTAGTTACACATTTCATTGCTTCAACTTTTGATAGATCAAAGCATTGTTAAGTCTATTATATTATGTCATTTTTCATTTTAATTTTTTTCTTGGAAGGAGAAAAATATTAATAGAGTTGAATAATATAAGCATGTTTCATGCTTTAATGTTGGTTTTCAACAATCCCATTTACATCATCTTTTGCAAATTTGTTTGTCCGACTTTGGTATTTTCTTCCTCTCAATCTCTAATATTTTAATTGTAATATTAATTTTAATTAAACGTGATTGCCATTTGTTTCAATGCTTTTTTCGGTGCCATGTGAATATAGTAATATATGGAGTAATTAATTAGTTAAACAGATAAACATTGCTTTCAAAGTAACAACGCTGTAGATATCCCAACCAACAAAAGTTTTCATGTTTCTCAAATTGTCCCTTAAATAGTTTGTGTCTCTCAAAGCGTGTTGCAATTTTATGAGGCATTATAATTATGTCTTGGATTACCACTCAACAACATATTTGTTTTACTTTTGCCAATATTTCAAAGCTACCATCACTAAAGTCATTTAAGATGTTGATTTTTAGGGACATTTGATTATGCTAATCGGGGACAAATTAAAAGATAAAGGCATGCCATTATGTGATAAACACTGTAACTTTGAAAAGTAATGACTTCTGCCCTCCTTACAAGGCTCACCTGAATCATAGTATAGGTAGGGGTCACTAATCTTCTTTCACAATTAAGGAGATATGTTAGTTCTTTAAATAAATATATGTCTCCCCTTTAACCTTTTTGCATATTATTCTAAAGTTGATCGTGATTAATAAACCCTTGTAAAATTGTTTGTCAATATTTTGCTATAATATCTTTATCTATTTATTATATTATTCATCTTTACTTCAAAAAATATTACCCTCCACATATATTTATCTCTTTACGATAAATAGTTAAATGTATTATTGACAAAATAACGATTAACGTTGTGTTAAACTTTGAAAATAATAGATAAATAGAAATAATTTCTCTAAAAAAGAATTTGTTGACTTTATCTCTCTGACCAACTTTCCTCTCTGTTCTCTCTAACTTTCGAGTCGCACATGCCTCTCTACAACTCTTCGACAAAAATCCAAAGTTCAGCAACTATGTAGCCCATGTATCATCCTAGTGGTGCGATGAGTGCTTTACTCCGCACCACCCCTTTCAACCTCAACCTCCGAAAACCTCAACACAAACCCACATTTTTTTTATATAAAAAAAAAAAAAAACCTTCCCCTCACGAAGATGCCTTTTTATCCACATACACTTATACTTGCGTCGCCGTTGACAACTCTCAACAGAACAAGATGCTTGAACATCCTTGATCATGAAGCTGACTTTCGATACAAGGAGTCGGTCGAACCCTTCGTTCAACCATCAACTTTGGTATCGATGTTGGGTTGTGAGGGGAGCCCGATGATAATCCACATTAGACCAAAAGTAATCACACAAATGAGTTCAATAACATATATATGGATCATCTCACTTATATATTGTTCAACCATCACATTTTTAAGTAATGTGAAACTTCTAACTCACTTCACATTTGCCACAACATATACCCACAAACGAATCCTCACATCGTAGAATAGAATTCGAACTTATATATTTGTAGACTTTGAGTTGAATCCCTTACCACATATCATATCTTTTTTACATAGATCATATCAACTCTTTATAGTAACATGATACGAGTATCAACTGCCTAAAAAAAATTGAAGTACAATAGTGTGTCATTGAATGCACCATTATGACAAGCATATTCATGGTACATATGCAGATATGCTCATATGAAGTTGAGTAAAAAAAAAATGCTTCCATATTTTTTTAACGGCAAACTAGTATATATTGTTGCTAAAGGGAGTACAATGGATACCTACCACAATGGATAATAGTTAACAACAGGTCACTCGAATCATAGTTCAATTTTTTTTCCTCATAATTTATCTATTATTCACCCAAACTTCAGATTATTAGAGTTCCTTTTTTTCTAAAAATAGGAGCGATAAGACTCCAAAGTTACCCTCTACAAATACAATTTAAAGGAGAAAAACGAAACACTCATAATACATACACACCCACTCTTAGACTTTGCCAACAACCATTTTCATGAAGTAACCTTAATTTAATCCATTAAACCTGACTCGTGCAGAACCACATTTGAAAAGAAAAAAAACGATTGCTCTTTAGGCACCTATTGATTGCCCTCAGACATCCATCAAACGACAATTAATTATTTTTCGGCACTTTTGAGATTGATTAAGACACTTTTTAAATCAGTTCATCCAATTTAAAAAACTTTCTCGAATAATAATGAACTACCGTTCAACTTTCCATAATACCTAAAAAAAGCAAATATCTCAAAATAAAAATATACTCATTATGAGACTCCCAAATAGCCCACAACATTGAGTGCCAAATAAGGATAAGGTCATTCCCCACTTCCTTTTCGGAGCAAAGGAAGCAAAAATGTGAAACAAGGATACTAAAGGCATGGCTAAGTTTAGACCCAACCAAATAAACATTGCATACTAAATCCGCATAGAGAAGGTGCACATGCAAAAAAGATGTATCTCCGATTCTTGATTTGCTGAGCACAAAGCACAATGAGCATTATTTGCGTCCAATAATACACACTCTCCTCCTCAAGAGGTTACCTCTAGTTGGGGTCTTTTGAGCAATAATTATCAAGAGAAAATAATGGCCAAAATGAAGTAAAACTTTCCCAACTCTCTCCGGGGTAAGAAATAAGAAGATGAGAGAGATTTATAAGCTAAGTCAACAAAGAACATATATACCTCCACTATCGCCCAACCCACTACCACTCATATGAAGATGAATGTGACCAAAAATTGATTAATCATTATTATCATAATGCCAATCCATAAGCTGATGTATTTCACTAACAAAGTCTATTTATATTTATAATTTTATTGTTTTTTTTCCAGAATAATACATGATATTGATTAAATAAAGAAAAAGTTTCCTATTGAAAATTAAAATGTAATTTGTTCGTAAGTTTTTATTTTTGACCGTATAAGTAAACACTTAGATTAATTAGCATAAATTGTACATTTTGCACTACTTGATTAATTAATTAATTACTTTACAGATCATCATAACATGGACACATATAATGAGCAATCAAGGCGAAACAAGTACACACAAAAAAAAAAAAAATCTGTACACATGGGGATATATTCTATTTCTTAGGGCATGGTGGAAGACTACTTATTTCCAAATAGCTGACAATTATTCTCTTTTCTTCTTTGCTTCCTCATGCTTCTATACTTTTATTTCACCCCTTATAATTATATAAGAATTTTGATCTCTTTTGTTTCTTGTAAGCTCCCAACCAAAATCGTCATGAAGAACCTTCCCTAGTTCAAAAATTGCAAAAGAAAAAACAAAACAAAATCAAACACGGTTGGATACTCGTGTTCATGTTTAAGGGGAAACTACAAGATGATAAAGCATGTATGCAATTTAACGGACTATAATATTTTATAACTTCAAATATTGCAAGAATTTAATTTCTACTGTTAGTGTTCAAATATTTTATACATACCTTAACAATATATTGTAACATATTAGCAAAATAAAATAAAAATATATTGCCACATAACTTAATTAATTTAAAAAAGTATATATGACTTCTTTTTTATGGAAACAAATATGACTTATTGTAGTTATTATATGACAATATATAATTGAATGCATATATAAAATATCTTTGCAATGAAAATGTATATTATTAAACTTTTTGAGTATTCATTGTTGGATCTTAAGTAAAAAAATGAATCGCATGAATGGAAAAAAGATTGAGAAAAGAGATTTTATTAAAGATGCTTAATCTTAGAATTTAAGTTGGGCCTAACTCAATCTTACAAATAAACCGAGGTTTATGTTTTATCTCATTTAATGTTGAACTCTTACCAATACTTAAACAAATTTGTTCTACAAAAATTAGTAATCAACTAATGAAATCATTTGCACCTATAATATAATTAAATTTTTTTTTAAGATCCACTCTAATTAAGAAACTCCCTTGATTTTTTACATTTTCATATTCCAAACTACAATATTTTTTTTGTTCATAAGCAAGTTAATATGATTACTCATATTCTTGCTCAAGCATCCATATATTACATACCAGCTCACTTAGCTTTATGGGACTCCACCTTATACTGCTCTTTTGATTGATGAAGAAATGTAATGAGTCTCTTTTCCTATTATTTTATTTTTTTAAAAAAAACTAATAGTTTGAGTTTTACGTTTTATAAGAAAATGTTCATTTTTCTTATAAAAAAAAGTGCCACAAAAGTTATACTACTATCATTTAAGAATATAAAAGTATGACTACTTGATCATCACTTAAATTTATAAGAGTTTATTATTTTCACATAATTGAACGGGGTGTCCTTGGATTCAACATAATCGACCCACTAAATTACAACTCAATAGCATATGGAAACATGTTGTAGAGAGAGAAAAGCATGTCTTGTTTTTATTTGTTTCTTTTTTGCAAATGAAAGCATTGTCCAAAAAGCATTTTGTGATTCTGTCCATTCCATGGTAAATGGTTAGAACGGAAAAAAGAAAAGATAAAGAATATTATTGTCCTAATAGTGACATATTCTTTGCATATGTCATGCAATGATTGACTTCATCTTGTAAGTTATAGTCAAACTTAACATTGCATGGCTCACACGTTATGTACATGTTTGTATCCTTTAATTTAGTAATTTACCTCTCTTTTTTTTCCTGCTTCTTTTGGTTGGTGCAAGGTGAAGATGACATGGCATTTTTAAAATTAACATTATGTCCTAACGAAATCCAGAACATAGTTAGCTAGATATAAGGCTTTGAATCTTCAAAGTCACACTTTCCATTTCATTTTATACATGGAATTTGACCCGCGTTCACCTAAAAAAAGGAATGGAATTTGACCAGTTGTAAACAAGATATAACAGGCAATATTTTGTGTTTGGGAGAGTAAACCTTAGGTTTTACTTCTGTATTAAAAACATGTTTCCTCAAAACAAGTTGGCATGCTTGTTTTATTTTTATTTTTTATAATGTCTTCCTTGCTTCTAGACACTAGAAGCATATGATACACTTCTCCAACACACGGTTACGGCTAACTGAAGTTTGTCTCAACCAAGCAAGTGATTCAAAATCTGTATAATCATGGTGTAACTTTTAGTATAAATTGAGTATCCTTTGCATACATTTGCATAAATTAATCCTTCTAGTTGGATAAAAGTAAAATGAATGACAAAACTCTCCATCGACATTGTAACGTTAATGCATTACTAGGGCTGTTTCAAACGTTAGCACGTTGGTTAACATGATAGTATAGAGATAAGATATGATAAAGAGTTAGATAAAAATATCACAGTGACATGAAAAAGACTTATCATTATGTGTTTGACGTGCACATGATAATAAACAGAATAACATTATTTACTACTCCATCATTCATAATAAAATAACTAGTTGATCAATTCACTTTGTTTAAGAAAAATGTTTAATCGAAAGAGAGAGAGAAAAAAATTACTTTTATAAAATTAACGTTATCATGTATTGGGTAATCACATATTTACAATAAATGCAACGTGAAAAAATAATGTTATATTAAAAATTGAAACGAGTCAATTATTTTAGGATAGAGGTAGTACTTATAAATAATCTAATTTCAATAAATCAATTATGAATATATATTTTTGATTATCAATATATATTTTTGATTTGATGTAATTTTTTTATATATGTTATTTATATCTATATTTTATCTGTTTGCGATATATATTTTATTATCACTAATATATTTTCTTATCATATCCTGTTGATTTTTAATTGAGCTCATATATTCATAATCATAATAACAACTTTAATTAGAGAGACATAATATAATAAGTTTTGGGATTAAATTATCATAGTGCAGTGTCTTTTTTTTTTGTGTCCGGGGTTCGAATATTATATCTTGCATATATTATGCATTGTTCTTACCAACTAAGTTAAGCTCATGGAAACATATTATAATGTCTCAATAAACACCGAATATGATCAATTTTAGGATTAACTTATTTATCTTGTCTTATCAACCAAACAACCTTAATTTTTTTTATTATAAGAAACATGCCTAAATATTTGGTTAAGCTAAAAAAACATGAATTATCTCATTGCTAATTGTTTTTTTGGATAATTATGGCGTGATTTGAAAGCTACTATGATTAATTTAGTTCAATTTTCTACTCCCTCCGTCTCACAATATTAGTTGTTTAAGGTTTGTGCACGATCACTGAGGAAATGATTAATTGTGTTGATTTCAATGGTAAAATTCATAACATTTACTAAAACACCCTTATTAATTATAGTTAGTGCAATAGTTAAGTTGAATGAAATTCAATAAATGAAGGTATAATAGTGGGAAAAAATAATAAATGCTACATTTATATTGTAAATTGACAATTATTTTGAAAAAAAGAAAAAATGCTAAAAAGGCAATAATTGTGAGACGGGGGAATACTTAATTGAATTCAAAGTAAATAAGTAATGTTTTCTTGCATAAAAGTTAGCTTGGGGGAGAGCTTAAGGTATATATACATTGTTAAATCTCTTGATGAAGAGATTTTTTATTCATTGAAGTTCTAATGTTAATTCTCTTGATGAGGAGATTTGTCAATTATCATAGTTCTATCAAACTTAAATGATTAATCTTTGCATTTTTTTTTAAGAAGTTAAATTACCTTATCGAAATTGACATCAAAGATAATTGAATCTGGATTTTTGAGGAAAAACATACTCCAAGGACTCAAGCCAACACCACCAAACTTAAATTGTTAATCTTTATAGTTGCATGTAGATGATATCCGATTCAGAAAAAACTTAATAAATATTGCTCGAAGTATAAAAATTAACTAGTAAATTGATTAACTTGAAAAAGTTAAGGTTAATTCTTTCTTATGATTGAAATCTAAACAAGTGGCATTCAATTATAGCTACCATGATTGGTTGAAACATCCCATTCCTTCTATGAGTGTTATTCTATAATTTTTTTTTGCTTTTTGGATGCTGCTTTTTCGGTGGCACAATGATCTTGTAAATACTTTGTTCTTGTTACCGGTGTTCCTTCTTTGCACACCTTATGCAGGAGGCTTCATCGTTGGTTAATCTATCTCATTTTGATTTGTTAAAAAAAAAATTCTTAGTCGGACCCTTTTACTCATCCATTCCTTTTTAAGTTATACCACCGTTTGCTAAGAACGTCTACAAGATGAGGTCAGTAAACATGAGAAGTGAAGTGAAATTTGTACCCAAAAAAAAACGACAAGTGAAATATCACCACCAAACTATATACTTCGTACACAGTTTGAGACAAATTGATTTGTACCCTCTTTAGCATTAATTTAGCTTCTTTCATAAAAGAATTTTACACGTTTTTTAACCCACCTGTGTTTTCTTAACTTTTGTTAGTTGAAATTGGGCTTGTGTGTTGGGTCCAATTCGTATGAAAAGATAATTGTACTAAATATAGTTAAAAAAAATAGTTAAATAAATATATAAATGTTTTTTTTCTTAAGAAAAAGCTTAGCCATGTGAGTAGCTACAATTTTTTCCATCAAATATCTTATTGTGACTGACAGACTTAGCCAATTGTACGGTAATCGTGTGATGTGGGCACTTTGTACTCAAACATTAATTGTTTAAAGAAATTAAATAGAATTAAAATTATTAAATATGATATATAAAGCAACTATTGAACATCGGGGACCAAAAAGAAAACGAAGCACTACAAAATGAAATCTCTCATTCCTACTTATTAGGGGGCATGGACCAAGGAGTTGATTTTAGGGTGTATAGGACACTAGTAGGGTTTCAAACTTCAAATCATCATTTATAAAACATGAGTTTTTATTTACACATGAATGCTTAATGTAACGGAATGAGTTAAACTCTCACAATGTAATGAGTCAAAAGTTTGAATATGTGACTAAAAGAGGTATTTACATTTAAAATTACACGCGTCTCAAATAAAAGTATCTCAAGTGGAAGAAACTAATAAAAAAAGGTTTTATTTAGTTATTCGGTTTTTTGTACATCATAGTCGTAAAGACTCATTTTTCGAGTCGGATAAGACAACAATGATGACAAAGTTCTTGTTCAAAAGTTTTAACATTGCTACATTAATCTCATAGTTGTTAAGTTGATAGATACTCAAATCATCTGAGTCACACACTCTTAAACAATTACTTCTTCCGAGTTTGCCAACGCGAACACACAAAAAATATTGCACTAAAGTTTTATGTTTTTCTCTTTTCTCAAAGAGAATAAATGAAACATTCTTAAAAGGGTAAAAACTTAAACCCAAGTGAGAAACACTGAATGCAAACTTTTGCAAGTAAAAATTGAATTGATGTAGGTTTGAAAATCAATTGTGATAGAGAGAGCCTGGTGGGGGGTGGCAGAGAAGAGATTAAAAACCAAACAAAAGAGTGAAGAGTAGAGTGTGTTGTGGGCAACAGTACAAGACTTAGGTTACTGTTCTCCCACACCCACATGGTGTTCCAGCCCATATTATGTGTTAATGTTAATTGAAGGTTTGCATGGTGACACCATTTTTGCTTGTTTCAAAATACTTATGTGTGTGCCTTTCGGGACCGTTTTATATTAATGTCTCCCACTCCTACTATTGTTTTATTATTTTCTTTCTCTACAACCAATGGCAGAATTTTCCAGCCAATATATTTTTATAGAGGTTGGTGGATTTGTGGTCCAAATAATAACAAGCATAAATAGCCAAGATCTACTACAAACTTAGACATGTAGTATAGACGTGGGATAGGAGTGCAAATAAGTCAAGTTGTTAGGAACTTATTATTTATTTTGTTTATAAATAATTCATTTGTTAAAGAAGTATGAATTGGAATTCTAACCATAGGCTTGTGGAGGCAATAAGTGAATCTTATTCCAACTAGGTTGGCATCACAACCAAAAACGCAACAGCAATAAATAAAAGTTTTACTAAAAAAAGACAGAAAAGATGGATGCATAAAACCAAATCCATGGAAACTATTTAAACATGCAAGAGGCTGGCCAAAACTATTTCTGACAAAAAAAAAATCCTCATAAATAAAGTATGGAATGGGATTGACCCGCAGGCCTATATATGGATAAAAAAATAAGTAAATTTGATAGCTTTATCTCTTAGTTTTTCAAGAAAACCAAAACAAACCAATTTAGTGCTTGTTTCGATGAGCGGCTGCAAATCATGTTTTACTTGAAATCACAGCAAAAAACCACTTTAACGTAGAAGGTCCAATTTTCAACTTCTTAAAATCACTACAGATTTACATCGAATATTGTGTAGATGTAATTTTACTTCATCAAACGTCACTTCAAACAGACACTTGAATATTTGAAATCCACGTTACAGCCAGAACAAGACATAAATATCCCACCAAATAAGAAATCGAGAATTAACGGCAATTAAGCCCAATAAAATTCACTATTGCAATGCTCGTAAATTTATTTAATATTTTTTTCTTGAAGAAGCATAAATTTATTTAATATTAAGCTAAACCATGAATTATTTAGGTCAAATATCAATCTGAACCACATCCATCAAAACATCAAATATGGCTCTTAAAGGGTTGAAATGAGGCCTAGGACGTGGGTGAATATAAGAGAGGATGTTAGCTAAAAGTCAAAGAGATTAAAGGAGCAATGATGAATAAATCTAAATAACCATTGAAATCTATCCCACTACAGTTCAATAACAACAAACTCAACGTATCTTTGATCAAAATTGTCCGCTTTCCTTTTTCCTTTTCTAATTTATTTTTTGCTTGAAACTTTGCCAAGAAACATTATAAAGCATGTCAAATTGTTTCTCGTAAGGAACCTAAAAGTGAAAATTTTGTATAGAAACACAATTTCAAAGCTCCTCTACCCCCTAAAGCTAGAGTGAATATGATTTTGACCTTTAGGATGAAACAAATAGATTTTTACAGTCAAAAGTCAGAAAATTATCCAAGTCTTGTAAAATTGATTTTTAGGGTATTAGAGATCGATTTTTAGGTGATTGGAATCTAAAAGTTTTAGTAATTAATTGCTAATGATTTGTTACGCCAATTGGCCTTAGACCATCCATAATGGTGGGTGTTTAACCTATTTAAGACCATATTAAATAGGCACCTCCATTTAAGCACTCAATTTGATGCTTATTAAGTATTACCGTAAAATTAATGATGTGGACGTAGGAACCCATTTAAGCACTCAATTTGAGGTGCTCTGTTGTGGATGGTCTAGTTGTTGAATTTAGCAATTAATTAGATAATTAATAATGATGTTTGATGATGTTTTGATAATGTGTGATGGTGTTTATGATGTTATATTCATGATCATGTGTTCATTGTTATGTCATGTGAGTCGTAGTATTTGTCGGGCAGGTATGCCCAATGATAATTTTTATGGTTGATCCATCGTGAATGAACTCAAGTCGTAGCATGGATCTAGTGCCATCTAATGGATATGTTATCAATGAATATTCATGCGTTAATATAGTGAGCATGTCATAGAGTTAGAGCAAACAACTAGATTGAGGTCTTGAGGGATGTTAGTAGAAAAGTCTTATGCGACATACAATTATATGATGACACTTGCATTCACTAGACTTTCGGATTCGATGGGCAAGAAGTGACTTCTCTACTTACACTAACTCGGAGTAGAATGAATCCATGTGTCTGAGTAGTTGATGACGATTGTGTGTGATTTATTGATATTATATGTAATGAGATTATGATGATTGTGTATTTCTAGTAGGAAATAGTCAGTACTTAATCAAATGTAAATTTAGGGGGAGTTTGCATAAGAGTTTGGTTTGCAAATAGAGGTAAATAGAACGTAATCAGTATGGTGACGACAATTAGGATTGTCTTAATCACCTCTATGTTCATGTTTTGTAATTAGAGGTCCTGGACAATAACTATTTGATTCCTATATTCACGATAATTTGACAAAATAACCAAGACCAATTTCTTGGCTCAAGGTCATGTTTATCTAATATAGAGCCATAATACCTTAGGTGAAAATGATATTATCAAAAGTGTGATTGTCCGTCAAACTATTAGCCACACCAACTAATCCGATCCCCTGTGTTTAGATAAATTAATTAACGAACATTATACCTAGTTCATGTTAAAAAATAAAAACCCTAGTGATGATAATAGCGATTATTGTATTATAATAAAATCAGTTCAATGTTGATCAAGCAATGAAAAGCAGCAAGCATAAAATACTATTAATAATGAATAAAAGTATTTTGGAATTGCACTAATAAAGGACCCACAGATTACATGTCTCAAACAGTGTCTTAGAGGTTCATTATCCAATTCCTAATATAACGTTTAGCTACTCATGATAGTTAGAGAATCGATATCCAAAGAAATAAGAAACAATACATGCAGATATAGGATGATAAGCTAGTAGGCTATGATAAACTTATCAAATGATGTTTCTTTAAACGTTGTATAAGAGAATATTTTCCAAAAACCTTGGACAAAAATAGTTTTGTTGGAGAAAAGGATAATTTACACACAGTATAAGTGAACCATAAAAAATGATTTAAAAAAAAAACTTAAACAAATGGATTCTAAATAACACTTTGTCACGACCCATCTTTGAGCCATGCCTGACGCACAGACTAACACTAACTCATGATAAATTTAGCCTGACAAGCCTAGTAAACTATAACACTTACACATTTCTAAAATAATAAATTTTGGTAATGACTCACACACTTCCAGAACATTTCAACACAACTAATATCATTTATCTCTTTTCACTATTTGTACATAAACCACATTATCTCTTCGTTGTGGCGAACGGAGATATACCACATTATTTCTTCCAAGCACGGTGCTGGGAACTGTGCTTATTTCTCTTCGGCCTGCTATCACTGGATTTGCTTGTCCATATGCTTTGAAAGTGATCCCTGAAGCTACTTGAAGATGGCCCCAAAAGCTGGCTAGTTGACATTGAAATCCAGGTGGGGCTGCAACTCAATTGTCCATAAATATCATTCCTCCTTCTCTAATTTCTTTTGATAGAAAAAACAAAATTACGTGAGTTGAGCTCCGTTGTTTACATAAGATCATTCATTAACGAGATATTCTCATTAGTGTGAGTTGAATCAACAATCTTATAAGTGAGCAGTGAAGTAATTATCAATTGGGTGACAACTAGAGTATCCATGAAAGAATGGTGGGTAATTTACCTCAACCAATGAACATTCACCTTTTTAGATGGTATTCATGAACTATCTTGACCCCACCATTAAATTGCTCATTTTCATTGATTGGTGGGTAAATTACCCACCATTTTTCAAAGGTAATCTAGAAAAAACCTATCAATTGAGATAAACTTCATTAATTTTTCCTTCTCTAATTTTATATACTATTATTTTATAGTTCAATCATTCCAAGATAATTGATATATTTGACTATTATACAAATAACACAAATTAAAAGAATGTAAAAATCATAATATTTCTTGACCAAAAAAAATTATAATATTTTGAATGGTCTTTGCGGTACGATTCCAGATTTTGACGTTAGCATAGTTTTACTTGCAAGGATATCGTCCCTCTTATAGCATAACATGTTTTGACGAGTGCCCTTTCTAGTAAAAGTGTTTAAGATATGAAAGTTAAGTTTGATATTACCACAAGTCAGGAGATAATTTTAGGGTGTTTGCAAGCAACACATGCTCATGGATTTCTTCTAGCTATTCCTATTGATGAGTTAGGTCAGCATATGTCACAAGTGAAATATCGTACTATCCTTAGATATCGCCTTATGATTTCACAATTTCTTATTGATGAGGTGTGTCATGTTTGTCGTGAAGCGTGTCTGGATACTTTTGGGGAGCATGCAGTTCATTGTAAGGAGTTTTTCCGGCTTTAAGTACATACATGACTTTGTTATGGATGTCCTTTTTGATATATTCAGGCGAGCAGGAGTATCAGTGAAGAATAGGCGTCTGTGAACTTCCTCGTTGACCCACCAGATAGAAGATTGACACTTAGGCCGACCTACAAATGTTATGGTGTACAAATGGGTAGAAGGAAAGCATGCATGTGTGGACTTGACTGGGGTTTCACCGCTTGTGTGATTCGTGGTAGGACATGCAACCCTAAAAGCTACGTCAAGCAAAGTAACAAACATGAGAAAGCGTGTTCTGACAATCAACCTGCTTTTATTCAATTTTTATTTGACACCTTTTCCTTTCTAACACCAGAGGTTGTTGACCTTCTACAAAGTTCAAAGGGTCGTCCATAGCAATGTCATGTCTTCTAAGTTCATGAATGTTGTGTTTGCAATTAAGGATTAATTTTGCAATCTAAAAAGGCCTAATGGCGCAGCTTATTATCTGCTTGTCTTCTATTCGTGTGCAATTAGTCATTGATATATAAAAAAAGTTTATGCTTATTAACAAAAATTAAGTGATGATGCGAAAGAAATAATTATGAATTTTTTTACATGAGTTGGTCCTAGGGAGTACAAAAGTATTTACAAATCATTCATAAAAGGGTCCTTGCATTAGTAGCCGGAGTTGACTCATAATAATACGGTTTAGTTTACTTCTTACCAATAGAAGTATGTGGTGGATCCTAGCACTAAGTGAGTTCCATTAGGGTAAAGATCTTCTCCATTTATAAAAATAAATTGAAGATGCAATTTGGAGAGAGATAGAGACATAAAATAGGTAGTAGGTCCTAATATTAATTGGATCCCACCATCATTAATTATTTTTTACTTTTTGTGTGTCTATATCTCTCTAAATGGTAGAAATGGAGAGAATGATAAATGGAGAGGATCTTAACTCGTCCCATTACCATTAATTATTTTCAAATCTCTGTGTTTTTATCTCTATAAATTGAAGAAATGGAGAGACTAATAAATGAAGATGATCTTGACTCTTTTCATTGGAGTTTAGATCATTTCCATTTGCTTAAAGTAAATGGATAATGTCATTTAGTGAGAGATATATACAAAATAGTATGTGGTGGATCCTAACACTAAGTGGGTTCCACTCCTGTTAATTATTTTCAAATCTCTTTGTGTCTTTATCTCTACAAATAGAAGAAATGGTGACTAATAAATGAAGATGATGTTGACTCCATTCATTGAAGATGGCATATGCAATATTAATTGGGGGACGTGATGAACTGCAGTCGCGTAATCACGCAGTCAGGTAAAATCAAACCGTTCAATTAATCCAAGCGTCTTCATTCAGCATGGTCCTCACTAGCGACACACACATAATCAAAATCATATTGTGTTCCCCATCCACCGCAACTTCGTTGACCCTCTTCACCCTTCTCTTCTCTGAACATCATTCTGATCTCCGTAACAACTACAACCTCCATGGAAGCTCAACGAGCAGATAAAGCCGCTGCAACCCTATTCTTTTTAATCAAAGTTTAGGTTTTATTAGATAAGGTAATCGAAATCGACAATGAAACCTGTAATTTCCAATGTTTGCAACTTAGCATCAACTTAGCACCGCTTGATTAAAAGGTAAAAAAAAAAAAAACAATTAAGTTTTTATTTCTCTCATCCATCACTTTTCATGGAACCAATCAACACCAACAACCCAATTAGTTTCAATGGCAAAAACAACCAAATATGTTTCAGCAAGTTATAGTGGGGCGAAAAAATGGAAGTCACATATGGCCATGGTAGTGGAGCGCAAAGGGAGTTTCTACCACATATGTTCCTAGAAGATGACGTGGCTGTATTAAATGCGTAAGATCAATCCAGCGGTTGAGTTTTAAATGACTGCGTGATTACGCGACTGCAGTCAATCACGGTCCATTAATTGGATAGTATAATTGAAAGTGCTCTTCTTCTTTTTTTTGCTGCAAATATCAACTATTAGAATCGATTTTTTTTTTTTACGAGATTTCTTATTAGCATGGATGAATTATTATCTTATAGTATTATTTACATCTCCCTCATCAACCAACCAACCACTTACCAAAAAAAATTTTAAAAAAATCATCCAACCAACCCTTGTGGCACGACAAAAAAAATAAATACACACTCTTCTTGATAGAGCTTACAATGTTTATACAATTCTTACAAGCTGATTTTGATTTTGTAAGATAAAATTAATTATTTAGAGCTAGATTGTGGCTCTTATTTTTAACGAAATTTCAAATCTTATACTACCTCTTGATCTGACTATAAAATTAGCTAATTTAATTGTTTACATTACATTTATCAATATATAAGGTCTGTTGATTTTTCAAAATTGTGTGACAATTATTTAGACTCATATTTTCCACTTAGCTAATGATTATCTCGAATTTTTAAATAATGAGAGGCATTTTGTAAAAAATAATAACTAATTGATACATATAATAATTTAGAAATTGTTATTAAGTTAATCAAAACTAGAACAAGGTATTATAAAATATGAAAAAATAAAGTTAAGGAATAAAGAGATGAGAGGTATGGGAAAAGTAGTTTATTATGCTCTTCAATGTAATATTTACATTCTTACAAGAGTTCTATTATAGGAAACTCATCTAGTAACATACAAGTCTTTGAGTGGTCTAACATAATGTCATTATACTATGTTAGAAAATTTCATGTAAGGATCTTGACATTATGACTCTCAATACTGTACCATAAATTTCTACAAGAGAGTAAGAAAACATACTCGGATCAATGAAGTAGATTTTCTTTTCATTTCTTTGTATTCTTGATGGTAAGAATGTTAATCGTGAGAAAACAAAATGTGTGTATTTTTAAATGTAAATATGAATGTGAAAATTATAACTTATGTAGAGATCACATTCATAATTCGACAATGATGCGTTATGGAAACATTGAATTCATAATTCATAGCCAGAGCAATATGAATAGAGTTGTATTGGGAAAGAGACCTAACTTATGATTTATGAACTAACACACCCGGCTAGAAAGATAGGAACACACAAGTGTGTATAGATATATACGAATAACACTTGGGTGACATAGAGTTGAGTGACATTGGTCAATTATAATGCTTGTGTTTCTCTCTCTTTCATAAGCATTTTGACATTGTGATTGGTCAATGTCACCCAAGTGCTATCCATATATATATATGTGTGTGTGTGTGTGTTATACATTAAAGTAACATGTCATTTGGAAAGCTAAGGGCATGTGTATTGCAGCTGTTATCAAAGCTAGATAGCTAAGATTAATCAACACGAGTATCTCTCATTTCTCTAGTTTGTTTAAAGCATGCATGTGCGATGTACTATTTCTCCCATTAAATTTAGAAGATAGCAAGAGAATAAACAGATGACATAAATGCATGGCTGGCTTCTTTTACGGTAGTATTAGAGAAAATCTCCCTAAACCCAATTTTTTTTGTTGTTGTTCATTTTATAAATATCAAATTTTAAGATAGATAAGTTCTATATATATATCCTAACTTAATGAAAACTTACAATCCATCCAATGAACGTGCTTAGAAAATTCAACGCTCACAAAAATTAGTTATCATCCTTATTACAATTCTTGGTGCAGTTTTGATTGATTTTTTTATTTTTATTTACTCTTGTTGTGTTTGATTTAGCAAACTGCAAATGTCCTTGTTTATATAAGAATGTAAATTATTTGTGAAATCTAAGACCAAATAAGGTGCCAACTTTCGTCAACACATTACACACGTAAGTGATCCGTGTCGAAAGCCTCATCAATATAGAAACAGTATGCACTTCTAAGGGGGTAATTGCCAACCTTTTCAAGCCTCCACACATAATGCTATCCTCGTGCACAAAATGGAAAGAAAAATAATTCATGAATCATTAGAGAGAAAGGAACAAAGAGAGTAAAGTGATAAAAGGGATAGATTGAATGATAGAAAGAGAGAAATAGTGAGAAAATAAGATGTTAAATGTGTATTAAAAAATGTAAAAATGTACTAATACAATTGCTTGGATGAAAAAGTGGTGTGTGGAATTTTTATCCATCAAATTTCGCACTAGCTTAACATTCCATTGCTTGTTATTGGACCTTATCAAATTTGATCCTAGTTATCTAATAGATCCTTTGGTCTTTTTTTATAAACGAAAGTGTTAAATATTTAGGTCATTTTTATAAGAAACATTTATCAATTTTCAAATGTCTAAGTTGTTAAGTTTTATCTGTACCTTTATTTATTATGAGAGAAAATATTAAAAACAGATAGGTTAGTAGAATTAAGAGTAATTAGAGCATGTTTGATGCGCATGATATGATAGAGATAAAGATATGATAAGAAGTGGGATAAAAATATGATATGATAGTGATAGGATATACATTTGTCATATCACGTGTTTGGTGCACATATAATATGAAAGATGATAATATTATTTTATCATATCTCATGTTTGATGTACACTTATTATTGACATGATAAGATACTTCCTTTTTTTTTTTTACAAAATCATGATTTTTTTCAATAAACAAATTTAAAAAGGAAAATTACTAAAAAAGAATTAAAAGGAACAGAACAAATCTGGTGGTTTTTTTTTTGGTAGAAGAACAAATCTTGAGTATTTCAATTAACGTGAATTTTTTTTTTCCAATCGTAATATGGATTATGATAAATAGAAAGCAACAAAAATAGAGGAAGCACAAAAATGTTTCTATAGAACAACAAAGCAAAGAACTGATCAGTATCCGTATCCATTGAAGCTATAGTGAAGTAGTAGGTGTCTTTCTCAAGCTGATAGAGAGATTTTCATCAAATGTGTATTACAATCCATCCCATTCTATGTGATGAGCATATTTCTCATTCCAAATTCCTTTAATGGTGAGATCGAAAAGATGTTGAATTTTTTTTACCTCCATTTAATTAATTGAATCCTCGTTGCTTGCAGATAAAAAAAAACAAACATAATCCCCCTTTTTATATTGTTGTACTTACGTATTTGAATTGGTTATTGACAAATTAGAAAGACGACCAAGATTAATTATCTTACATTATTTTCATTGTAATAAATTATTTTGACCGCCTACACGAACACGATGAAGGACAACATTTGTTACCCTGACCCGAGTTTTAGACAAGAATGTTACGTGAACTTTTAATATCATGTTCTTTTATTTTTTTAAAAATATATCAAATAGAAAAATACTAGAAACATTTTCTTTATAACACTCTCTTTAACACTTATTTTTTTATTAAGTGAAAGTTATATGACTCTCATCAGTTTATGTGAGATCCATTTCTAACGTGTGAAACTCATATGAGCTTCATCTAATAAAAGACTACTTCATCCGTCTCAAAATATATACAAAATTTAGTCAATAAAAGTTAATGTATTTAGAAAAACAATATACATAACACTTCTCGTGTCAAATATCAAATCAAATATATATATATCAAAGTAATAAATTTAACCCTAAAAAATACTCCCCTAATTATAAATCCTCCAAAAACCAAATAATTAACAAACACACCCTAAGTGGTAAACTTATTGTACCCATGAACCACCCCATGCTGCAAGCAGATTTCTGCATTGTAACAAGCATGAAACTGTCAACACACTGCTATGATAAAAGTGTGACTAACTTAGTGACGTGATACTGTTCGATAAATTCAGTGCTAGTAGGATTTTCATGGCACTCTTTATAAATCTCTGAAGTTTGCAGCTTTATATGATATCATATCACTATAGCCATTCCGACTTATTGAAAAGTAGATGCTACAAAAATATTATAAACAAATGTTTGGAGTCTAATTCTTCGGTGCATAAATCAATTTTCATTATCGGATGAATAAATTTTGTCATTAGATCAAACAAGATATTATGAGATTTATTGATTTAACTAGGATAATTTTATTATTTCAACGAGGATATCCTAGTTGAACATAAGTCTCATTTTGATTATTTGGATATAATTCAACTAGGATATACAATGGAATGAATGACGTCATTTTCTATTGTATTTTATGGATTAGGATATCTCATGTGGGAAAAAAAAACTACTTGAGAATATAAACCATTGAAATATGAGTAATGATATTTTTAAAATATTTAGTTAATAGAAAATTATAAGACTCTCCTGTCATTCTTATGCAGTTTTAGGTTTAGTTACAATTTTGATCCGCATATTTTTCTCTCACTTTGAAATTAAAATCATCCAATTTTGGTTTCTCTTTAAGATTTTTAGACTTAAAAATTGTGACATATCATGTTAAAATTGGCGTTTTTGGGGTTTTCTAATAATTTCATGATAGTTAATCATTCAACCTCATTTAAAATACGTCACATCATTTCAGAGTCCAATCGAATGAGAATGGACTAAAATTGGGTAATTTTAAAATGAAGAGACTAGTTTCCTAAGTGAGTAAAAATAGATGATCAAAATTGTAATCAAGCCTAAGTTTTTTTTGTCAAATAGTCTAGTTGCTAGACTCACACATTATAAATATAGAGAAATGGGGAAATCAGGATTCAAATCATAACCCCTACATTCCAATGTCCGTGGACCTAACAACTGAGTTGCATTTACAGGACATCAAACCTAAGTTTTATTTTGAATGGTAATTAAATTGAAAAAATAAAATAAAAATTAAAAATAGTTATAAGTTCAACATATCCCTATAAAAAAGTTTAACATTAATTTAGTGTGCATAAAAAAATATCTATTAAAATATATTAATCTCTTAAATATATCTGAATTATCTTTTCTTTCTTTTCTGGTAATAAAAAAATTTAGGGTGAAAAGATTGTGTCACTATCTAAAACATGAAAGATCTTTAAGCTCAAAGAACACTTACAAATAGTGTGTTTGCTTTAGCGATGAACTTACCAAACCCACGTTCAGAAATCGTGTTTCCGCTAAAGCATGGAATTGGAGCTTTTAAAAACTGCAGTGGAAGCCCCTATAGACACACGTTTAACTTTTTAGTCGTGCCACCAACCAGGCTAAAAATATTACATTTACCTCACTTCAAAGAAACTAACAGAGCTTAAACTTAAATACGTTCGGGTGAAATGTTGTCTTTTTACTACTTAACTAAATCCTTAGAGTTAGATATCTCAATTATTTTATAAGATTACTCTACATATTTAGGTGTGAACTGGATATGTCCTAAATTATATTGAAAACAAGAAATAGTCATTGAGTTCATGAACTAGCAGCTAACGTTTTTTATTTAGTGAGTAGAAATAATAGTTGCACGCTTGATCTAAAGTAGTCACTAAGCTAAACTACTACTAGCTACCAGCACATGACAACAAATAACGAGGGACGGCTAGGTACAACTTATTTAAGTTTGGATTTTTGTTTTTCATGTGATTATGATCTGACAAATGGATGGAAATTTGATTAGAATTGTGGTTGGGATAAATGAATCAGGACAAATTACTTGTGATTAGAAAATATAATTGATATTAACTTTAATTTTCGACGACCTTAGTTGTGAGTGTTGTTTCCTAGAACGATTGATGGTGTGATGTGAACCTGGATTCAATGCCAGTGGTTTTACATGAGGCCAAAAAACTAAGACTATTGAAAGTTTATAATATTAGATATGATATGATTATGATGATATTTGCAATCAAGTTGAAAGGATATGACAAATCGACAATAACATCACTTTCTTATGAAAAGATGGGAAAACTTTCTTATCAATGACATATTATAAATAAATGATGTAATAACAAAGTTTTCAAAAGAAAATTAGTTAATTGTCATATCCTTTTAACATGATCATATTTAATTTTGATCATAAGTATGTCAATAGATGCGATGTATCTTGTTATATTTGTGAAGTCTTGTATTTGTTGTACTTAAATATTTGTTTTTCAGTTTTCTCTTTAATACAGGAAGAAACAATTTTTTTGTTGGAAATGAATCACCTCCTTTATGTTTTGCCCCCGCTTGTTTTAGACCTAAAGACATTGCTTTAATTAACGTTTGGACCTTAGGCCGACCTTAGACAACCTAGAAGGTCTGAACTATGAAATACTTTAAGCGAGATATTCTTCTATGATCACAAACATAGATGAATAATATTTGGCCACACACATTTTTTTTTGAAGGATGGTCACAAACATAAAAGTTTTTTTTTTCAAAATACTAAATCATTTTATTATCAATTTCTTTTTTACCATTAGAAAAAATCTTTCAATGTATTCATGTCAAAACAATGTTCATTTATGGTTGTGAATATAGTAGAATTTCTCAGTTTGAGCATCCATTTGGAAACACATCGCTAATTCATTCTATATATCTTGTGTAATATACCAGATGATTCTAAGTATCGTTGATTGACATCACAAATCAACAAGAGTATTTTTAACGTGTTTTGTATTCAATTGTACGCTCTTCGAAAACTTCCAATAAATAAAGTCACACAACCCAAAATTACTCTAAGTCAATTCTTATAAATCTTATGGAATGAGTTACCAAAAAAGAATATGCATATGTTTGATATAAGTTATATCAGATACGAGTCTTGCTTCAACTATGTCATATCATACTTTGTATAATCTCATAATCTTCCTCATTTCGACATAAAAGCTTTCAAAAACCGTTCATTATCATACCTTATACACCGATCACTTCTAGTCTTCATCAACATCCGGCGTTACATCATGACTATTTTCTTTTATATATAATATATATCTTGACAATATTATCACTGTAGTGGTACTTTTTTTGACTTAATTATCAGTATAGTACTTGTTGGGCGTTGGAATGTAACATACTAAAACTATGTGACCAATTATAGAGCGATACAAAAAAGTACAATTAAGGTACTGCTTGCATTGATTTTGACATCTAAAAATATCTTATTCATTCATATGAAACGATTACTTCGAGTTTTCTGTTGGGGTTTGTGTTGCATATGGTTCGTTTGAAACAATATCTTATGTTTCAGAGATGCCAACCGAGCGAGCTCTAGCCATAGCATTCGGCAGTTTTTATATTTAGAGTTGAAAAGAATCCAATCCTACTACCAAATTGTACCAATAAATAACTACGGTACATTCCTTAAAAAAAAATAAAAAATAACTACGGTACATAGGTCCTAAGATGGGCCCAATCCATTTTGTTTTTCACTTTATATTTCCACTTTTTGATTTATTTGTTTATGGGAAACATAACTTACTTATTTTAGAATTTAAATTAGAGTGGTAATTGAACATTATAACCACACATCATTGTAAATCATGAGTTTTTTTAAAGGATTCCTTAGGTGCTTTTCGTATGGTTCTTAACTAAATTCACCATGATTTCCTTAAATCCATAATTCTCTCAAAGTTTGTTATCTCCAAAAAAAATTGTATTTTTAGTTAAAAACCATACAAAAAGTACCTAAAGAATTGTACCTAAGTTTTGTCCTTTTTAAAATAACTAGTAAAATTCTTGTTTATACGAACCGCGTAACATTAAAATAATTATAAAAAAATATTACGTAATATTGCGATAATTATTTAAAAAATAAATAAATAAATAATATGTGAAATGTTTGAAGATTTAAAATAAAAATGATCGACATTAGTGTAATTAATGTAATGTTTATATCAAATTTATTTCTTTTCTATACAATATCCGTGAAATCTTTTTTAGTTAGAGAAACTTCACCTTCTTTTTAAATTCTCTTTCTCCTTCACTCATTGAAGATGGGTGGTTTTAGATCAATTTTTGACCTAAAATCATCTCTTTGTATCTTGTTTCCCCTTTTTTTCAATCTGAATAAATGATTTTCACATATATCAAAATTTTTCTTTGTGTTTTTTTTCATGATTTCGTCATCTGAGTGCAGTGTTGTTCGTCGTTTTGTGCGACGTTGTTTGATTTCACGTTTTATTGTGATGTTTGTTTGGTTCCTATTGAAAGATTAACTTCAGTCAATTACAAATTCAATCAATAATTTTTAGACATTTTGCCGTTGTATGTTATTAATTTTGATGATGTGCGTTTGTTCGTAGATTCACCATTTATGTTTTAACGATGTTTAAAATGCGGTTGTATCTTATGTACTCTATCAAATTGGATGAATAATATCATTTTGCTTATTTGATTTGTTGATTTTATTTGCTTATCGGTTAAATACTGTGAAATATGATTAAAGATATAGGTAATACTTTTTTTTATTGTTAGTTTATACAAAAGATATTTTTATATAATTTAAACATATTTATTTTTTTCATCCGATACCTTTCTTTTATTTGTTCTTTTCTGTATGATATAATACATTTCTTTACACAAAAAAAAATAAAAAATACCTTTCTTTTTGTTAGAATAAGCTTTATGATTTAAAAAAATAAATCATAAATCTTATTTTCGGTTTAAAGTTTAGGGTTTATGATGAAATATTATGGTGTATTTGATCTATGTAGTCCATCTTATCTAATGGAAATTTGATTGTTGTTATTGTTATTTTTTATGGAAGGAACTACGAGGTGAAAAAATTATGATCACATACATAGGTTTGTAATTCAGCCAGCCCCAATTTTTTCTCAGAGCCAGCAATGACCATTTGCAAGTTTGACACAAAACTGTTTTTGAGAAAGAAAAAAAAAACAAAATTATACTTTGGCAGCATAGCTTCTTTGATTTTCATGAAATCTTCAAAAAAAAAAAATTCATTTATAAAAATATTATTTAAATCCATTTTATTCTTTCATTATTTTTTTTTTAGAAAAATGTTAACAAGTGCTTCCGGGACACTCTTTAAGCACTATAAATGGTAAGCTTTTAATGAAAAGTTGTGTATGGAATGCATTGAAAATTGTAATAGTTGACTTTTTAAAAGAATAATTACTAATTTTAAAATGGACTAATACCTCAATTTCGTCCTTGAATTTTAACGCATCGGTCAAATTCGTCCCTGAATTTTACGAAATAGCTATTTAGTCCCTGAATTTTACAGGCGTCCATCAAAATGGTCCCTCTGTTAAGTTGGTCTGTTAACGGAGGTGACGTGTAACGTTAACCTCTTACAAGGCTTAACACGTCAGATGCCGTAAGCAGGGACCAAATTGATTGATTTACAGAAAATTTCCAAGGACCAAATTGATGGATTTTCAGAAAATTACCAAGGACCAAATTGATTGATTTTCAGAAAATTCCCAACGGCTCTTTCTCTTTAACGGGTCTTTCTTCCCCAAATATATAAATTTGAAACCCTAATGTTATAATTTGTCACCTAGAGTTCAAAATCC
>Ga0315913_1000056_pt1 | contig 58121 bp, 22 predicted proteins | sample MpolsnodulesMG_FD_207736 | JGI IMG/M metagenome (GOLD analysis project Ga0315913, IMG submission 207736) | Medicago polymorpha root nodule microbial communities from Los Angeles, California, United States - small nodules | ecosystem: Host-associated > Plants > Roots > Nodule | place: USA...
TGGGAACTTTATTCTCATCCTTTTCCTTGGGAAAATTTTTCTATTCCCAGGAACATTTTATACCCGGGAATAAAATTTAGTAAACTTGTAACAAACATAGGTATATATATTCCTATCATTTTATTCCCGAAAATCAACAAATATAACTTGAAACAAACACATCGTACTGATTTTGAATTGAATCTTGGATGGACAAATCCTTATGTTTAAATTGGGTACTCTTTCTCTAGATTCTATTATTTTTAATTGTTGTGTTTCTTGTGGTTCTCGTTTTAGACACATCTTGTTCTTGAATGACTTTTTGATACATTTATTTGGCTTCTTCAGAAATATGCTAGCAACATCATGGTTTTGACAAGATTAATATCATCAATATATTAAGGACCTCATTATCTATCATCATTAACACCTTATGTTAGTGGCTGTAACATTATTCAAGAACCACAAATTGAAACTTGTAATATCCTAATTTAACAACACATTTGAGATGATAAGAACAATCTGGGCAACTTGGTTGACACACTCAACATGTTTTGGAAGCAAAGAAGTATCATTGTCTGGAGTTGAGTCCTTTGAAAGGCATTCATCAACATCAGTCATGACAGAGCTTATATGCATATTCACACCATTGTAATCAGAATCTTTCAAGACTTTTTGAGCTTCCACAACCTCACCAAGTGCTCCATCATCCATTCCAAAACGAGACAAACAATTCTTGTAAAGGTTTTGTTTCATAGAATCACTGCCACTTTGTGCGACTAGTTTTGTGATTAAACTGATTGTATTGGTCACATTGGTATGAAGCACGTCAATGGTGTATGATGCAAGGCTAACGAGGTCTTCTCCTACACCACCAGGCTTTGATTTGAGAAGAGTTGAACAAAAAGAAGGGTTTGTGGCTTTCTTGCAAATCTCTTGCACATCGACAACCTTAGTGGCATAAGAAGATGCAACACATGAAAGAAACACAACCATTATAGATAAGAAACGAACCATATTGTATTTTTCCAATTGCAAGATTGTGATTTCCTTTGTTTTGCTCCTTAGTTGCTTTATATAGATTTCAACAATTGAAAACAACACTCTCATTTCCATTCATTTTTCCACTCTTTCCTCTCTCGTGAGAAACGTTATTCCCTTTTTCTCTCTTACCCTCCCACGGCTCTCCCTCTTTTCCTCTTAACCTTCACAAATTCATTAGCTAAATTAGGTCTTTAGCAACATGCAATCATACCATCACAAACCTCATGTAAATTAACATATATTTCAAGTGTTAGATTTCTCTCCTTCTCCTTTCTTGTTCAGCCGAGTTTCTCCCTCTCATCACTCATCTTGGGTTTTTGCTAAGGCTTTCCATGGTTTTGGCTCTTAATGTGTCAACTAGTGGTTGATTGAGTTTTATTTTTGGTGATTAGAAGCTAGAAGTAGAAATTTAAGCACAAGATGAACCTTGGATATAGGAGAGTTCAATTCAAGTGTGGTACTTAAAAAGTATGGAGATAATCTAATTGGATTATCTTTTAGCTGGGTTACAATGACAACAATTACATCATATGAGTGACAAAAAAAAGTATATCATTTCCTGCATTGTTAATTTCCATCGTTCTCTTGACATCCTAGTAGATCACATATATCTTATAGACAAAGTAGTACTTAAAAATTAGTCACATAGTATATTCCTTAGTTTATCGGACCATCTTACTTTGATTTTATGTCTTCAACTTCAATTTTCTCACAATTCGTAATTAATATTTAAGGTACTACATGTAATTTGAAATCAATAAGACAAATATTAAACAAATAAATTTCAATCACACACACATACATATATTTTCTATTGGCCCAGTGGCCAACAAATGCGCAAAAACACATACACACAGGAAGGAAAACAATATGGCAACCCAGGTTCGACCTCTTAATTTTGCATAAATTTTTCTCGCACCCAAACTATTAGGATGTAACAACCGATAACAACACACTCAAATGTGTTTGTGTGTCTATATATATATCAAAAAAGTATGAATTGGAGAAAGAGATAAACAATTTTAAACTTTACGATTTAAATTAAATATACGATAGATGATAAAAATTAGCACTATACCAATATAACTTTAAATAATATTCATGATTTATTTTTTTTTATGAAATTGATATATTTATACTTGTAACAAAATATACAAATAAGTTAGAATTAAATTTTGTACGATAGTTATTTTTTAACTTATATGCTAACTTAATTTTTAAATTTAAAATTGTCAATTTTAACTACAATCTATTTAAAACAAATAGAAAAACAATTATAATTTATTTATTGAAAATAAATTTTGTGTAATAATTATAGGTTAAAATTCGAAAAATGAAAATAGTTTAATCTATATGATTATAAACTTTATCAAACCGCTTTTTTTTCACATTTCTTATCTTAGGTAAAAACAAATTAATCAAAATGCCACAAAAGATAAAACCTTCAAACGAATCTGAATGTGATTTTCACTAAGATATTGGTGAAATATTAAAATATTATGTCAGCTTCATCTCTTTTCGTGTGTTGGTCATTTGCTTTTTCAAAACAACCCTTTCAAATATTTATCGTGTTGGGGATACCCTATGTTGTCTTTGGAGAATATATAATCCTTGTCTTTGTAGAACCGATTGAAATGCTGCTTTACCTTCTCATGATCTCACCATAGTCCAAGAATCCCTAACGAGATTGCAGAGGGATTGCAGACTGGCTTTGCCAAGTTGAGAACTAGGATTATCATTTCCAATCTCTCTCATTTTTTGTTTACCATTTTTTTAAACTACTAAAATATGGTTATCATGTCCTATCTTTTTTTTTTTTAATTTTAACCTCTAAAAATTGCATGCACTGTTTGATTACTCTTATTTAAATGTCGGACATATTTTTGAATTGAATCTTCGATGGACAAATCCTTATGTTTGCAATGGATACTCTTTCTCTAGAGATCACTTGAACGATCAGAGATAATGTAGACTTCAACTTTCTCTGTTTTTTTTTATTTTAACTGATAAACAAACTAAAGACGATATTTGTTCAAACAAATGTTAAACAATAAAATGAGACTTAGAACTTAATTGAGCACGTTGAATGACTTAAAATTTGAGCAAAATCCCTATATTCTTAAGCAAGTATGCCAATCCACACAAAATGTCAGGTCCTGAACTTGTTGCCAAAACCTTATGTATATGACAGTTTGATATTAATCATCCTGCTTCACTATGATTGGTGTCTAAAAATTGACCAACAGTCAAAGAATGAAGATCCAATATGAACAAGTGGATAGCTAAAGATTGATACGCAGTAAGCATAGTATGAAAATTTTAATTTGTTAATATAAGACATGTTTTTACATCTTTTGCCAAAGGCCATAAAGCATAATAGAAAAATATGATAACTGTGAGAGTACAGAATATTCAGTGCATATAGCAAGCATACTAGGCTATGTAAGTTGATTCAGCAATTTGATAGCCAAATTGTAATCAGCAAGGTTCACCGTGACTCCAACGATTGTTTTAATTATACTATATTACTTCATCAAAAATGCGATCACCTACAAGCTAACCACCATGCAAGGTTGATATAAAGACCACCACATCTTTCTCTTCCAGTGTAGTACTCAGTTGACCGCTTAGCTCCCAATCACAATCATTCACAAGGACGAGAACTCCAGGTCTACTGCAAGACAAACCACAGGCAGAAATAAATAGTTCAGCAACCATGTAATGATAATATTACACATTTTATGCATCTGGAACTTTAGTTATAAGTAATCTTATATCAACTTATCAAAGGATAGACTCTAGAATAGATAGCAAGTGATCAGAATGATGACCATAAGGTGTATCACGCCAGAACATATCCCCTGTAACTGCCTTAACAGTCTCTAACAGACTGTAACCACTCTAACTGTCTCAACTGGAAACTGCCAGTCATCAAAGGTGTGTTAACTGACATGTGTCAGTTAACTAGAGGTAGTTAGGAGAAGTCTATAAACAGACTCACCAACTTCATTTAATCTCATTGAATTCATTATATGAAAGAGATCGAGAATTTAGTTACGGTAGAAAAGCAAAAGCTCTCAAGATTCATCAAAGGACGAACTCTATTATGGTATCAGAGCCTAACGTTTCGGGCCACCCACCATTTATATGCACGCACCAAGCCCAATAGTGTTGGGTGTGAGGGGTGTATTGGGAAAAACCCAAGTCCCGCATAGAAAAGATAGGAAAAACCCAAGGGACAAAGTGTTCATTCAGTCATTTAGGTTCAGATAATGGTGCACTCCCTTAAGATAAAATTGATCGTAGCTAGACTATTGATTACTTGCATAAAAATAAGCTCATTTAGGGAAACAACTTTTAACTAATGACGCATGATTCAGGTGTATTTATATCATCAAGCTTACACAGTATCTCCTTTCATAAACATTTCAGGCCTCTCCTTAATCAAGTTGGTTCGCACCCAAGAAAGCAATCCTTTCATGGTTAACTGAAAAGCATGAAGAGAATCTTATAAGAATGCAAATCATAGAAGTGCTTTCAAAAAAACCATAGACCAATCATTTTGAAGCCATATACTACCTTGTCTTCTCCATTTTGTTGCTCAAATTCAACATTGACATTGTGAATCTTCTTGGAGTCACAAAGAAGCTCCAAACCCCCTCTGCATGTTTCAACCATTTTAACCAACCAGACAAAAATTAAATTTCTAATCTCAGATATAGATAACTACATCAAAACCAAATGGACATTAATCAGACATCAGTACAAAGACACTGAATGAACTTCAATTTAGTGTTCACGGACCTAAACAAACGAATAAGATAAAGTGGAAAAATCCAAAATTAAAATAACTGTATAATTTAAGCACAATAGTAATTCCAACAGTATTGGATTAAGATATCAGCATGCCTATAGCAATAGAACTTAGTTTAGGTTTGAATTACTCTTCTGATTATACCACAACACATAAGCTGGACACAGTGAAAATCATAACTAAACTCAAACAAGACCTATGAAGCACGGACACAGATACACCAACACGCTGAAACAGATAATAATTTAAGAAAAAAGACATAACTATGTGTAATCATAGGTGTCTGTGTCGTGTGGTGTCGGACACCGATATACACCTAATCCGAGGAGTGTTTGTGCTTCAGAGAACAAGACTGAATAGTTTGACCCTATGAAGCATGGACATTCCTCGGATTAGGCACGTGTCCGACACTGACACATATAATTACACTGAATTATATGAATTTTTCAAATTATTAGGAGTGTCAATGTCATGTCCGATGTGCGTGTCCATGTTGACCAAATGAACCGGTGACCCAACTAGTAATTAGTTCAAATATCATGTCAAACCAATTATAACAATGAACTTAAGTTACTCAATTTGGCTCGCTGAACTATCACTCTCTCATCAAATTAGTCCCTAAGCTATTAAAATCAAGGTTCCTAAACTATGAAAAATACATCAAATTAGTCCCCAAACAATGGTGAAAAACAACCAATTTATTAATTTAATTCCTAAATTATTTACTGTAGTTTTTTGAATTAACAAGTTACAAGCAGAGAATTATAATAAGTGAAAAAAGATAAACTTACCCAAATTCAAGTGTAAGCTGCATGTTGAATGATACTGTTTACTGCGAAACCCCAAAACCCTAGAGAGAGAGAGAGAGAGAGAGAGAGAGAGGATCGAATGATGAGAGAGAGTTAAACTCGAACGGTGAGAGATGAAAGGGGAATACTTCGCAATGTGCAAGCCTTCAATGTGCGTTCAGATTTCTTTGAAAAGCATCAAAGAAAACGATGTCGTTTTACGGATTTTTTTTTATTTATTTCACAAATAGTGTTATTTTAGTCGGCTACAATAATTTTTTAATTGTGCAATTTGTTAGTCTAAATAGAATCTAACATTTCCCCTAAAAAAAAAAAAAAAATCTAACATTGAAATAATACCTTAACACCGACAAGTGACAATAACTATTTTCTTACAATGAATGATATAATAGTAAGTAAATACGTTGAAAGTAATATTAATGGAAAATGTTAGTTATTATTTTTATATTAGTTTCTTCCATTTTCTTTGGGTTTGAACTCAAGAAAATCAACTTTTTATCCGATAAGTAAAATCAGTTAAGTTACTCAACCCCCAATTTCAAAAGAATTTTTTGTAACATGTGATTTCAATGACATGTATTTGGTCAATTTCAAAGCAACGTAATATTATTGTGTTTGATCAACATGATCGTTCAACAAGTACAACTATGGACATTGTTAAACTTTTAGTGCAGTCTACGATTAAGTCCAAAGGTATACAATTTTCTTATGATTTTTAAAAATTGAGCACCGACCCTCTTAGATGTTTAGTCTAATTGTTGGATTGTCTATTTTTTTTTTTTACTTTTTGGTTTGGTGGTGTCGTATTAGTGCATATTTTGTTTTTTTTAACTATGTAACTTTTAGATCATACTATTTCTTGTACTTTGATTGTTTGTTTCAATATATATTCTTTCCTTTCTCCTTTTGGGGAAGAAAAAAACACCCATAAAAGAAACACAATTAGGTTTTAGAATATATTAGTGTAGTGACCGGTGCTAAACATAGGATGACTTGTCGGTGACTTGAACAATGTTTATTAATTACATAGATAAATTCGAAAAATATAAATAAATTGAAATAATTCTTTTCTTTTTTTTTTTGTCTTGAATGAAGTGGTAATCCACTAAAATTAAACTCTCACGCAACTGTGAGGTCACAGGTTCGAACTCGGATCACGACGTCCGGCCTTGCAATTTCGGCATTTGCTAGTTGAGTTTGGATTTCTAGACAAGATTTTGAAATGATTTAATTTAATTTAGTTATGTTATACATGACAAATCCGATAGTGACTCAAACAATGATTATTAATTGATACTTTAATATAATAATATTTTTCATAAAATTAAAACAATTAAATAATGAATAAGCAATCTACATGAGCTGAGTTTAGTTCAGTTTGTAGGGATATCGCATATTATATGCAAGGGTTGGAGTTCGAACTCCGAACACCCAACTTCTCCACATTTAAAATGTGTGAGCTCTAACCACTAGACTACTTGACTTAAAAAAATAAATAAGCACAAAAATATTATTTGTGTAGTTTTTTTATATATGAGGAAACGAAGATTATTCTCGTCTTTAGAGATAACAATGACTACTATTATGATACTCGTGCCCCCTCGTTGGATCAATATGATATTCGTGTCCATCTCATATCCACACATATATCTACTTTATGAGTAATTTGCGGATTTTAATGTATATGCGAATACTTGCATATATCCATGGATAACGTTTTTCTTAAATAGATTTCTTTACAAATAATTATATTGAGTTTCTTCATTCTCTTTTAAAGACATAAAAAATATTAACACAAAAATATTCATACATCTCTAAAAAAAAAAAAAATCTTACTAGACCAAAATATGTCACATTTGTTTTCTTCCACCATTTACCACATAATAATAGTTCAAAATACAACCTCTCTATATTTAGTAAGGGGTCTTAAAATAATTTTATTAATTAATTAACTAGTATTGATAACCGCCGGCACAAACACCATTAAACTTGCGTCCATATCTATTAATTAACTGATAGTTGGAATTTTTTGCTGCAGATACCACCAGATATAAATTCGAAATCCAAATCTAGATTTATGATTGGTTTTAAATAAAATAAGTTTATAGTGATGCATGAAATATATCTACAAAATAGATAATTTGAGGACATCTTTTTGAGATTACATGGATAAATAATTTAAAGATCTAAAAAAAACTAACAAGAATTTTGAAACAAACTTCCCCTATACAATATAGATATTATAAAATTAAAACAAATAAATTTTCGAACAAACTCAAGGCCGATGACATCCAATAAGAGAACATAGGTCATATTAGGAGGAGGATTCATCCAAAATAACAAGACTACTAAAATTTAAAACACCCTTTTTTAACCAGGAAATCAGCTGCAATGTATCCTCATGCAAAATATGTCTTAAACTAACCACCAAATCTCTTCGAAGAACATGTTTAATAGCCATGATCAAATTTTTATACTTGTGATGCACATTCAAACCCTTTTGGATGAAGTCAACAACAATAGTTGAATTAGAGAGACACAATACCTGCTTAAAGCCAATATCTAATAGTATTAATAATATTAGTGGGAAGCATAGAATATAGGCGAGAATGTTGTCGATCATTCCCATCAACAAGATCCTTGATACTCCGGTTTATATCTTAGTAGTGAAAGTAAGAAACATAAGTACAAGGAGGTTCCTTATCTAGTCAAGGGCTATTCCAAAAACCGGAGTTACCACCCCCCCACTTTGAATTGAAACCCGTCCATATGAAGTTTGATATAGTTTGTTGAGTTTCAAGTAGGAAATCTCTTTCAAGTAGTAGCATTTAAGACTAAATTTTCCTCCAAGTGAACATCTTTAAACATTTTGACCCATAATTTATCTTTAAGGTTAAAAGTATCCCACACTATGGGTCCATTTGTTATGGATTAAAATAAAAATGATTTTGACATAAAATAATTTAGAGATTTTAGGAAAAATCAGAATCTATTTTGCGTTTGTTTACCGTGATAAAATCACCTTTTTTTAAAATAATTTAGTTTGTTTAGATACAACTATATAAAAGAGATTTTTTTGGTATTAGATTAGTTGAATCTTTTGACCCTTATTTTCTCTCTCCTCTAAAAAAAATCTATTTTTTGAAAATCTACTCTTAACAAGTTCTCATTTAAAGTTGTTTTAGATATTTCTTAGATTAAGATTTTTTTAAAAAGCTGTAACAAACTAATACAATATTCTTAAAAGAAACTATAATAAACTCGTTCTAATTTGTTAAAGAGATGCAAATTTTGGAATATATCAATATGAATACCAAGGCCATGCAATCTATTGTGTTGAGCCATTTTATCACAACTAACCAAATAAATCTCCTTGTCTTTTGACCCCTTCCACACAAATCTAGATGCAACTTTGTCAAGATAATCACAAATAGATTAAGCACATGCTGGATTTGCATCCCATAAGAAGGTATAAGGTTAATAACAACAATAACAAGAACCAAACTACCAGGAGCATTGAGGAGCATCCCTTTTCAAGAAGCTAGATTGGACTCCACACAATCAACCATATCCACAAAGTCTTGTCGAGGTAATGCTCCCTTGAAATAGTCTGAAAACGAGGTATTCTCCAAAGTTAGAGGTTGATATGATATTGGAGATACTATCATTCTTATTCTTTTTTGCATTAGCGACACCTACAAAAGCAAAAATAATTATTTTTTGAGGTTTACTTTCAATCCTAAGTTATGAAGTCTGGATATGTAGTGCTTTGTAAGGGTATCAACAAAATCATCATTAAAATAACTCAAAATAAATTTTATTAAACGCTCACTCATAGATTCTCCTATATGTCATTACCTTCGCCCACAATAGACATAACTTCTAGGTTTGGTTTATCAAAAGACAATACTACTTATTCACATATTAAATTGAACTATACACATCTTTATTGAAATATCATCACATTGTCTCAATTTTTTTATAAGTCATCTTTTCTAGGATAATGTGAAGTATCTTCTAAGTATTTGTGAATTGTCTTATAAACATTCCATAAAAGATTTTTTTAAAATTTTAAAAATTAACTCCAATACAATATGGATATGTATATGTGAATATCAAAAAGTATCGATGTTCGATACGTACGTATCAAATACATATAGATCTCTATATTTAGAGTATCCGAATTTCATAACTATGACTAAACGCTAAAGTTATCCGACCTTAAAGATAAACAAATTGAGTATTTTCTTTATCTTTTTCTTGTTTTTTTTTTCCCTTTTGTAACAAAAATAAAAAACAAAATTTCCCCTATCTTTCCCAAAAAAAAAAAAAAAAAATTCCCCTATCTTTTATAAAATAAAACAGAAAAATGAATGGATTTAATATAAGATTTGGATTTAGATTCAGTCTCTCCAAAATCTGAAAACACATTATATTACCACTTTTAATTATATTGAAAATCCAAATTCAAACCTCAGACCTAAACAAATAAAACAAAACAAAAACATCATTCTCTTATTCATCAAAAACAACAAAGAGAATCAGAGAAGCAACTATGGAAGATCAACCATTACCAGAAGGAACATTACAAAACATCCTAGAACAAGAAACCTTAAAGTGGGTTTTCGTTGGTGGCAAAGGTGGTGTTGGAAAAACAACATGCAGTTCAATTCTCTCTATTCTTCTCGCTTCTGTACGTTCTTCTGTTCTCATCATATCAACCGATCCTGCTCATAATCTTAGCGATGCTTTTCAACAACGATTCACAAAAACCCCTACTTTGGTTAATGGTTTCTCCAATCTCTATGCTATGGTTTGTTTCTTCACTCTCTCACTCTTACCCTTTTTGAAATTTTCAATTTTTTGATTCCGGTAGTGTTGAATTTTGCTTCTTGTGGTGAATAATTGAACCCCTTTTGTCAATTTTCAATTTTTGTCATCCAAAACTGTTGAATTTTGTTAATTGTTAAGAATAATTGAACCCCTTTTATTTGTTTATGAATCTGAGTATGGCCCTTTTGTCAATTTTCAATTTTATGAATCCAAAAGTGATAAATTTTGGTTCCTGTGATGAAGAATTGAACCCCTTTTATTTTATTTTTATGAATCTGAGCATGCCCCTTTTGTCAATTTTTTATTTTTTTAATGCAAAAGTGTTGAATTTTGCTTCTTGTGGTGAATAATTGAACTCCTAACAATTTTTTTTCTCTATGAATCTCAACATTACCCTTTTGTTAATTTTCAATTTTTGGCTTATAAAACTGTTAAATTTTGTTTCTTGTGGTGAATTATGGAACCCCTCTTATTTTTTATGAATCTGAGCATGCCCCTTATGTCAATTTTCAATTTTTGTCATCGAAAACTGTTAAATTTTGTTAATTGTGGTGAATAATTGAACCCCTTTATTTGGGATTGGTTTGTGTAATTTGTTGTGTTGTGATGATCTGTTTCGTAGGAGGTGGATCCTACAGTTGAGCATGAAGATATGAGTAGTTCTGATGGGATGGATAATTTGTTCAATGAGCTAGCTGGTGCAATTCCTGGAATTGATGAAGCTATGAGCTTTGCTGAGATGTTGAAGTAAGGATACTTTGACTTATAAGCTATAATCTTATTGAACATGTTTTTATTTTTTTCCTTCTGATTTTTGAATTAGTTTTTGAGGTATGTGAATGTTTGATGTTTACCATAGAATAGACTGATTTAGGGTGAATCTTTTGGGACATTTCAGTGATTTGAGTGAAAGATAGGTTGATGATAATTGTATGTAATAGTTTCAGAAAGTGTTTGTTATCACCCTTATCGGAACTTTTGAAAAAACGTATGTCGAAACAACACTAGAGAGAAAGAGAGAGAGCTGGCATTGCACCTATAGTAGAAAAGATGGTGGAAACTAGGCTTAGGTGGTTTGGGTATGTAGAGAGAAGACCTGTGGATTATATAGTGAAGAGAGTAGACTAGATACTAGAAAAACCACAAGAGAAACTATTAAGAAAGATCTAGAGATAAATGAGTTGGATAGAAATATGATATATGTTAGACCTTTATGGCGTCGTTTTCGTTTGATTTGATCCATGTAGCCGATCCCACTTAGTGGGATAAGGCTTGATTTGATCCATGTTAGAACTTTGTTGTTGTATCCTGAAAATAGATACCGAGGTTGATATGTTTTTTATCATATCTTTCGTTAGTCAATTTTTTCGTGTAAGATACACAATTCCTTTTTGCATGAATCCTACTATGCTTATGAATATGATACCTGCTGTCCTGTTCTCTCCTGGGCCTCTGATTGGTGCCTCTGTCGTTGTAGTGCTTTAACTGCTTCTTCTTTATCTTAACTTTACCCTAGGCAGGCAAGCAAAACAAATTATTTTAACTTACGACAATGTCCCAACGTAAACTTGTGAAGATAGGTTTTCAAGGAGCAAAAAGATATCTATTAGTCCTTATTTGTTGCTTGTTATCTGGAGAATTTAGATTAATCTCGAGGTTTTGCTTGTGATTATTTATGGGAAAACAATAGCCTTTGATGAGTATCAATATCATATCTCCACACCAAATCATCGTAGTGAGTTATCACATTGGTATCTGGTGGTGGGATAGCAAACAGTTTCTCACATGTCATAGAAAATTGATTTCTCTTGGGAAGTTAGGACATGGGAATCGTAAATTATTTCACACACAAAATAATAGGATACACTAAAAAATTCCTATCATAATTCATAAGTCTCTGAGAAATCCTTGAAAAATTCTGTAGTAAAGGGTTAGCTAACCTTATTGCATAAGTAAAAATTGCTTTGTCAGCATTCAAGCATTTATTGATTTTCTATGATTGATTCGTCTAGAAACCTGTTAACCAAGTGTGTGCTGCTCCCATAGGGCCAAAGGGATATTGAAATGTTGCTTTTCAACTCAACTTTTATATTGTTCATCATATTTTTTACTACGCTGTCAACAGCCCTGTGATCACATGCTATAGCGGTTTGGCAGAGCAGTTTAGGGCTCTGCTGCGATGCAATTTCAATGCTACCAGTAGCAACAAAAGTGGCCGCTAATTGCGGCAGAGAAGGCGTTTCACAGCCGCATAACACATCTTAAATTATTTTTCTTTTTGCTTTTTTATATGGTTTCATAAGCGGATCGCAATGCCCTGTTTTTCTTTTTTTGAAACAGTTGGCAATACCATGTGTTGCCCTCTGATATTTTTTGACTCAATTAGTAGTCAAGTTATATCGGGTTTTGATTTGTTTTCTTTGACCGAAGGGTTTGTTGTTATTAGTGTTGGTGACTTAATTATAATTATTAAGTTTGATTATCCGTTTAATTTGGTTTATTTTGCTATTTTTGAGTATTTATGTATCTTGTTGGGATTTGTGTTTAGTTGGTATACTAATTTTTAGTCTTCACAATAGCAGCTATCCTACTATCTGCTATACCGTTATAACAGTTTTGGGGCCTGGCACTCCGCGTCACTATCTAAGATTAACAACAAACGGTTTTTGATCTATAATATTAATTATTTTTTTTCTTTCAGATTGGTGCAAACAATGGATTATTCTGTTATTGTATTTGATACTGCTCCCACTGGCCATACCCTTAGACTGTTGCAATTCCCGTCAGTTTTAGAGAAGGGTCTTGCAAAGGTGATGTCTTTGAAGAATAAATTTGGGGGTTTGTTTAGTCAGGTATGCATTTAAGGCTTAGACTTCTTGCATCACATGATATTTTCTATAACTGTGTGAAGTTGACTAGGTTTTGTTTCAGTATATAAACTGTTATTTTTTACCAGTGTTGTCTAATAGTGGTATTGCAGCGCTATGGCGTAGGGGAATTTGAACAAATTGCTTTTGTTCCGCACTCCATATTTAGTATCAAGTTTTGTGCATTGTAGTATATCTGAATTTGAACAACACTATTTTCTGTGATTGACTCTATGAATAATCAAATGTTTTGGTTCTTCTGATTTTGGACAATATTTGCATACGTTTGGTTCATTTTTTATTTTGTAATTGGCAACTTTTCTGAACTTTCATCATCACAGATGACTCGCATGTTTGGCATGGGTGATGATTTTGGTGAAGATGCAATCCTTGGGAAGCTAGAAGGAATGAAGGATGTAATTGAACAAGTTAATATGCAATTCAAAGATCCAGTAAGAATTTCATCTAATTTCTGTTTTGTATTGTCTTGGAAAGTATATTTACGTTGTTTATTCTTTCGCTGAATTGTGCCGTATATTATCGCCAATCAATAAACTTTAGTTTTTTTTTCCTTCATATACTCAAACCTTAGATTTGTATATTCATAAAACAAAATGACCTTATAATTGTTTGTATTTTTCTCTATTCACAGGACATGACAACCTTTGTCTGTGTTTGCATTCCCGAATTCCTCTCGCTTTATGAAACAGAAAGATTGGTTCAAGAACTCACAAAGTTTGAGATCGACACACACAATATCATCATTAATCAAGTTATCTTCGACGATGAAGGTAGTCTGTTTGTTATATCTGTGGCATATATATTTGCATTTCCTTATATAGATTTTGTCAGCTAATCTGTTTTTTTTTTTTTTCCTGCAGATGTCGAATCCAAGTTACTTAAAGCAAGAATGAAAATGCAGCAGAAGTATTTGGACCAGTTTTACATGTTGTATGATGACTTTAACATTACTAAGCTGCCACTGCTTCCACAAGAGGTAAGTTGTTTTGTTCTTGATTTCAGAGTTGGCCCTCAAGTAGCTGCGATATAGCGTAGCAGAATTTGAACAAATTGTTATTGTTCCGTGATATACAAAGTTTTGTCTAATAGAGGCCATAGTAGCGCTATAGCTCTATAGTATATTATATGAGTATATTATGTCTGTATCAATCAGACTTTGATGGTAGTGCAAATTTACAGGTTACTGGTGTTGAAGCTCTGAGATCATTTTCAAAACATTTTACGAAACCGTATGAATCCATATGCAGTAGAGATCAAGTAGAGCGGTTAGAGAATAGAGTATCGGCGCTGCAATACCGGTTAAAAGAGGCAGAAGAAGAATTGGAGAGAGTCAAAACAGGGAAGAACAAGGATTGATTGTTTCATTCATATATATGAATAATGTCATTACTGTATTCTCTTTTGGTTCACATTTTATTTTTTGAAGGCTAAAACTTATAAAGCATCATTCTCTTTTCTGTTTTGGGATGCTATGTAAACCAAAAAGTAAAAGGTTAAAATTGTTTAGGGTAGTCTTATTTGTTTCAAGAATATTCTTTACCTGTAACTTTCAGCTTATGAGTTGGATTTTTTTTTTGGAGTATTCTTGACTTGTTTGTTTTTAAACTTTCCAAGTTAAAAGGTAAAGGTGACATGGTATAAAATGTGCAATTGTTCTACATGAAAAAGCTCTAGTTGATTGTGCTTGTGCAGCCAAGTTTGATGTACAATATTTCGACTAGAGATTAAATTTCATACACTTTCAGTATTAAATAAAAAATACACTTTCAGTATGAAATGAAAAAAATTTGTTGAAAAATCACACTCACTCGTATGTGTGTCGAAGTATAGTGTATATAAATATAAACCTAGAGTAGCAAGAGCTTTTGTTTCCAATCAATCATTCTATTCATTGACTCATGATAATAATATTCTCTCTCCTTCCACTCTTATTTTATGATAGAGCGCATGATATTGAGAAGATTTATTCCGCATTTTACTTTGATCACAATATAATATTTTGAATTATATTATTTCTAAACATCCGAATCAAACGAATTTCTGCTTTTGTTTTAGTTAAGTCGTGTAGTGAATATAAATTCTCATTTTAAGATAAATAAGTGAGATGTCTGACGTTCGAATCTGACTTTACATATATTATGCAATGTCCCAATCAACTTATCTAAGCTCGTAGAGAGTCGGGGACTGTTTCTTAAATACTTCTAATTGGTATTTGTACCATAATAACTATATCTTGAAAAAAAAGACATATGTCGATAAATAAAGGAAAGAAAACTTCTAGTTTTTATTTCCTTCATTGTGTTATCTCATGTGATTCAAAAGTAGACAAGATAATTTTTAAAGATATATAATTTTTTTGACAAAAGCAAAACGATATTCATTCATTCAAATCGATGAATTACATCATTCAACACCGCTAAAAACGTAAAGGATGAATCGGCGAATAAACTCACAACATCCGAGTTAATAGCATACAACGCCATAATGCCTACAAAAATATATGATAAAATAAAAGTGACCGGAATACCCATAGCCTCCGGATCTGCAACGTTGATGCCCAAATCTTTAATTGAATAATTGATCTTTTGATATGAATCAAATGAATACCGCAACAAGATGGGAAATCAAACAATGCCGCACAAGACGACGAACAATACACCACCACACTCAGATGGCGAAATCACGAAGAAAAAACTTAGATCTATCTGAAAATCACTTATTTAAATTGAAATAGAGAGAAAATGATGACGATGAGTGATTTTAGATCAAAAATTGACTCATAACCACTCCTCAACGATGAAGTTGGAAGAGAAAACCAAGAGAGAAAAAATTAGGGCCGGTTTGTTGGAGAGGGAGAGAATTGTTATGTTGAACTCAACTTGTCGATTGTTAAATTCTCAAGTTTTTTTCCAAAGACATACTTGACGACTAAGATTTACTTTAATTAGTTTATTCCACTTATATACAGTTCAGAGTTCAGCCACTTAACTTATTGCATAAAAAACAAAATCAATTGGCTATTTAAAGATAAAAAACCTTATGGCAGTGAGGGTCATATTCAAGACATGCACGCCTAGCTATGAGTCAATATGGGAACTGTTCTTCATTGTTGTCAGCAACCGTTATAGTGTCACAGATCTATCAACTATAGTATAGAGGACATGTATGTAGCTAGTACTATTCCCACGCCTGACAAGTACTTCCATAAGCGGAATCATAACATTCATTAAAGAATAGATTTCAACGTTTATAGGAAAAAATATTTTGATAGAGTTTAATTATTCTACATTGGCGATGAAAAATTATTTTATACATGCATTTAATAATATATTGTAATATTTTTTAATTAATGAATACGATAACTCATATGTTTTTTATATTTATTAATTGATGTAACAATATATAATATGTAAAATACAATGTATTTAATTTAATTCTTTTGACAATTAAAGTTGTCTAACATCGTATTTATACGATTATCAATTTAATAATAATAATAAGTTTTCATCTTTTTTAATTAAACTAACACTTACTTTAGATGTATTTTACACGATGTTTCAAAAGGTGTTATATTTTGGTTGTTAAAAGATCACTTCTCAATATTTATCAAGACATCTTGGATTGAAATTTGCATTTATAAACTTAAAAGTAACCCATCTCCTTATTTTCATTTCCAACTGAATTTCAATGCAAAATTAAGGTAAAAACACATTTTATAATCAAACCCATATGATCAAACAAGATAGAACTTTTATTTATTTATTTATTTATTTTTAAAATTTGAACGGATATGTAACTATAAGAGTTCCCGATTAAAAGCCAAAATACTTATTAAAGCATTAAAATAATTAACTTTATGTTTTGAACTGGACCCAAGCTCATTCCTGAGATCAGATGGACTTAACGATAAAGGTGCACACCTCATTTAGTGTGTTGGGGGTGGAACCCCTTAGTGTGCACCTCTATTGTTAGGCACCATCTATTCCAAAAACTCATTAGGCACCACCTCCTCCGATGAGATCAGGTGCGTTCCTCTATTGTGCTTTATCAAATCTAGCTGACGATCTAGTTTCACTTTGGATCAACAATTCGATTCACTAAAAACATATCGATTAGTTTCTCAAAGATAATATTGATTACCTTTCATGGAGGAAACACGTGGGAATTAAAAATAAAAATATCCAGCACGATTTTAAGAATAATTTGTGATTAACCAATTACTAAGCAAGGGTTAAGAAAAACAAGCACGAAATTTACTACTTAATTATTTATACTTAAAGACGAAAAGTGATTTTCTTGATATAGAACAAATGGTTCCAATGTTCATATATATTTCCATAACTATATATTACAAGGGTGATAATTGATGACTAGAAATTGAAGGTTAATTGTTTCTACTCTAATAACAATATACAAGAAGCAAATTCCTACAAATCACACAAAACAAAGAACAACAATTCTAGGTATGATGATATGAAGGTGTAATCTTGATAACAAGGCCAGGGAAGACATCATCAGGGTCATGAATATGAGGATTATTCTCAACAATAAAAGTATCATTACACTTATCACTAATTGTGTTAAGTGTCTCACCTTCACCAACCACATAGATTTCGTCGCATGGTTTGGACAAAAGATTGTTACTCTCTATGATGTTGTGATACTCATGATCATTTTGAATCATAGAACTATCTCTGTAAATGGTAAGAAGTATGAGAGAAACAAGAAAAATAGCACAATACCATGAAGTTGCATCAGCTATGGCTTTTGAGCTTAATTTTCGTCCCTTTCTTGAGTTGAAAGAAACCATGATGATCAAGATAAAAGTGAGAAAGAATTTTTGAGGGAATAAAAGCGAGAAAGATTGATGAGAGAAAATAATGATTTGGAAAGTGATTATAAAGAAAAAGTAAAGATGGAGCATGATGTGTGTGTGAGGGTCAGTGGACTTGAGATGGAGAAAAATGGGGGAAGATGGTGTTAATATTATTTTTTGTATATAAACAAAGAAGTAACTAGAATCTTTCTTTATTTTTTTTTTATTTATAGGAAAGTATCTAGATTCTTTTTGACTAAACGTGTGAAACTAGATTTGGACCTATAATTTCTTGCAAACCACTAAAAACATAAGACCGCTCTTTAGATATATGATGATTGTTTTCCGACATTCATCGAACATCAATTAACTGTCATGAATATTTTTGAATTCGATTGAGATATTTTTTAAAATAAGCTTACCTGATTTAAAAAGTACATTGAACTGTACTTAATTACCGTTCCACTTTTCCTATAAGCTTACCTGGTTTAATGTTTTGTTCTCATATGTTTTAGTCTTGTTTTGGCACCATTACATTTTTTGGTATCAAGTAGGCAATTATACGAATGATGGACCAATATTTACTAATTTTGAAATAAATTTGGTAAATTGAAAATTGATATAAACTAATGTTGGTGATCATATCATTGACACCTATTCATATATAAAAGAGGAAATTACACTCATCTTTTATAAAAGATGCTTAAATTACACTATCTCTCTTTTATCATAATATGACACTTAGACCATTCATAATGGTACAAAACCAGTCTTACTTCCGAAGGGATAGAGAACCAAAGAATTTTTTCTTCCAAAAGAGAAAAAAAAAATAGAAGAAGAAAGTTGGTTCTTTTTAGGTATCTTAAATTGGTTTAATTTATAAAAAAATAAAATTGCTTTAATAACAAATGTATTTAAATTAAATGAGTAATAAATATGTTTAATAATTATATAAAAATAATAAAATTACTTAGTTAGTTGCCACATTGGAGCCAGGTCAATAATGTCATCCACATGGATGAACACATCAACATCTTGTTTTTCAACATAACAACCCTATGTGATTCTTCCAATTACCAATTTCGGTGGAATAGTTTGGTTTCTTAAAAAAAACATGAACCCATGTTATAAACACTCAAATTTAAATGGACTAAAAGGTAATAATTACTTTTTGGTATGTACCACTACCACATGAAATTTACACGCAACTGTGGAATTTTGGATTCATACTTCAATGAAAGTTTTCATCACTTAATATTGTCATTGTTAGTTAAACTAATCTTATAAAATAAAATAAAAATAAAATAAAAAGATAGTTAACCCTAAAATTTTATATATATAATACTAAATGTTAGATAGTCCTGATCTAACCCTAATTCCGTTATTTTTGGTCGGTCTAATTAATTTCTATGAGAAAAAAGGTTCGAAAGAAATTGAATCGGGTAGCACATGACAACACTTCACAACTTTCACCACAGGGCAACTCCTATTTTTGCTGAAATATTGTTGCTTCCAAAATAGATATATAATATTAAAGATTTTTTTAAGCCACTAACGCCCTAGCGGTTCCATTTTTGATAGCAGTTCATTTTTATTATTAGCGGTTCCTTATTTGATGACGGTTTCTTTTCATTATTTTTTTCTTCTTTCGGTTACCACATAAAAGTTCCTTTTCATTTTTTCTTTTGGTTACCACATAGCAGTTTATTTTCCTTTTCATTTTTATAGATTTAGCAGCCCTTGCGGTTATGATCGGTTTCTTGGTGCACGCTTACTAAGTGTTACGATATTAAAGTTGAATCGTTAAAATTTCTGATAATTTGATTGATTTAGATGATAATTTATCACAAGGAACTTCACTTTTTAGTGTAATTTTGTCTCATTGTCTGCCTCTTTGCTTCTCCTATATTATATTACTTGAAATGTTATTTATTCTGACTTTTTATTTGCAAAAATCACTAGATTATAACATTGCTTTGCTTTCTCAGTTTGACTTTTAAAACATGTTTACAATTTTCAATTTCCTTATTTTAGTTGTTTTTTAACATTAATGTAATCAAATATGAAGGTTGAGAAAGGAAAACTCAAGAACACAACATGATGATATTAATTGGTGTAATTGTTGCACCTTTTTTGTTGCCTTTTGCAGTCGTTTCATAGCATAGTATTGAAAATAACTATGCAAGTAAAAATATATCCAATGTAATACTTATGTATGAAATTCTACAATGCATAGATTAAAATCTAGTAAATTCTAGCTATTAGACTACTTGACAAACAAAAAAGAATCTAGGAAATTTAAAAGTGTGAGTAGACTATAGTGATTTTATCAAAAAAAGATTATAGAGAGAATAGCGTGATCAATAAATAACAACCCTAGAAGCATCGACTTATATACCTAACCAGACAACCCTAGAAGCACTCTTTTTACCTCGCTGCGCTGCCCCTCTCTTAGAAAAGTGAATCTTCATTCTTCCTTCCATACCTCTAGGTCAGTGATATATTCCATCATCTGTCTTTGTTTTTTTTTCCTTGTCTTTATTGTTTAATATTAACCCTTCTATTGAAGGCATGTCAGGTGTATATATTAATTTTTTCAAATTATTACTGATCGGTGTATCCATGTGAGTGTGATGTCCAGTATATCTGTGTGTTGGTTCTTCATATATAAGTCGTTTGCTTGAACTTTAACAACTCTAATGTATTATAAAAGTCCTTCTGTCAATTGTACACGTTAGTTAATGTTTCTTATTCAGTGGTCATATACAATTACCTTACTCCCTATTAAATTTAATTTTACCAAATAGTCGTCACAAGCACCAAAATACCGAGTAATGTTATAAAAGTCTTTTATGATGAAACTTTAGGGTTTTGAAATTTTAACAAATAGCTGGTTTTTCAAACTATTTTTGTTTGATGATGCCTTACTGTTTTTGAATGTTTTAGTTTTGTGATACAAATTTAGATAGGGAAATGTTTAAGTGCACGACAAATTTGTCGTCACAAGCACACGAATACCGAATATCTAACCTATTACTTGCTATTATCCAGTGACAAACTACGCCGATTTATATTTAGGGTTGAGACTTTACGGTTTTAAAATTTTAACAAATAGTTCCTCAATTTTTGTTTTTTTAACAAATAGTTGATTTTTCAACCTATTTTTGTTTGATGATACCTTACTGTTTTTGAATGTTTTAGTTTTGTGATACAATTTTAAATAGGGAAATGCTCAAGTGCACGATAAATTTGTCGTCACAAGCACCAAAATACCGAGTATCTTGCCTATTACTTGCTATCATCCAGTGGTCATATACAATTACCTTACTCCCTTTTAAATTTAATTTTACCCTAAAAGACAAACTAAGCCGATTTATATTTAGGATTGAAACTTTAGGGTTTTGAAATTTTAACAAATAGCTGATATTTCAGACTATTTTTGTTTGATGATACCTTACTGTTTTAGAATGCTTTAGTTTTGTGATACAATTTTAGATAGGGAAATGCTCAAGTGCACGACAAATTTGTCGTCACAAGCACACGAATACCGAATATCTCACCTATTACTTGCTATTATCCAGTGGTCATATACAATTGCCTTACTCCCTTTTAAATTTAATTTTATCCAAAGAGACAAACTATGCCGATTTATAGTTAGGGTTGAAACTTTAGGGTTTTGAAATTTTAACAAATAGTTGAGTTTTCAAACTATTTTTGTTTGATGATACCCTACTGTTTTAGAATGTTTTAGTTTTGTGATAGAATTTCAGATATACTTCATATCCTAGAAAATAATAAGAATTAAAATCCGATGATTGGTCACCAAGTGGCTTTCAAATTGCAATCAAAATTTAGAGTTGATGTTATCAATATTTTCTGCTAATAATATCTATCTACTTTTTTCAGAACTTTTATTATAGTTTGAATAGTATATTTTTCATATTGATTTTTACATTGTTTCGTTTTTATTGCTGATGATTGGAATAGAAAACTTGTTGATGATTGGAATAGAAAGCTTGTATCTTTTTAGAGTTTTTATTTGTTAAAAGAAGTAAAAGAAGAGAAAAAAGAGAGTAGAATAGAAAGTGTTGTGCAGAACATAACATGAATTTTCCTTATAATTGCATAACCCTTTTAAAAGTGAGAAGAAAGAAAGTATTTGTAGGAATGACTAGTCATCCTAATATTAAACAACAAATTCCTAAAGTATAAGCGATAATTAATAACAGAAAAATAAACTCCTAATGACTATTTCAATTTTTTTGTGTATACAGATTATAATTGTAAAGTATAATCCATAATTAATAACAAAGAAATAAACTACTATTCTTAAACAACAGTTTTTTTTTCTTTTCTTTTCAAGTACATAGTTCTTTTCATTGCAGAGTTCACTCTCAGAATCTGAGATGGAGGGCTCTAACAATTCAGATTTAAGTTGTGATGGAGAGTGTGTATTTGTGAATTCACATGAGAAGCCGATGTTGCTGAAGTCTAGCCTTCAACCTCTCAATATGGACTTGCCTCATAGTTCTGATGATGATAATAGTTCCGTAGTTTCTTTGAATGAGGGTTGTGAATCACCTTTGTCGTCATGGGATTCCGAACCTGAAACTGATACTTTGTCTATAATCAGTTCTCATGGCATGCCTGAGGAACCCCTTGAAAACCTGGAAGAATGTCTTGATATGGAACAAGAAAACCAGTTTGTTGGGGTGGAAAATACAGATGATAATTTATTGTGGGAGATGGACAATAAAAGTTATGATCAATTACTCAAAAAGTTTAAAGAAAATGAGGAAGAGCTAAGAGTTTCCAACTTTAAACTTCAGCTTTCGGAACAAGAGATTATAAAGTTGAAAGTTCATGTTGAGAATAGTGAGGGTCAGCTTGATAAGGTGCGTGAAGACTTGAAGCTGAACAAGGAAGAGCTGCGTAAACAAAAAGAGCGTTCGGAAGTAGAAATGGCAAAATGGGCGAAGGAGCTTCAGGTAGCTAATGAACAGCTCAAAAAATCAAAATGGAAAATTGCAACAATTGAAAAGGAACTTGATAGTAAGTCATCCAAGACTCGTCTATTGGCAGCTCAGCTAGTTTTAGAGAAAAATCAAATTCAAGTTCTTGAAAACCAGCTAGATTCATGGAGAAATAAGAATAAAATGTTAAAAGACATGCATGAGGCTGTTAAAACAACCAAAGATCTTTGGGTGCAAAAATTGAACTCTCGCATGTTTGATTTGGAGGCTAAGTTCTCTTTGGAGAAAGATGAGCTAATCAACAAATGGTCTTGCAAGATGTCCGAAATGGAAAAACAATTGACCTCTAAACTGGAGGATTGTGAGTCTAGAAACAGTGAATTAGAAAACAAATTAAGGCAATATGAAGCTGAAAAGATGAAGAATGAAGAGTTGAATGCTACTCAACAAATGGCTTTGGAAGATACAATCTGTTATTTGAGGGAAGAACTTGGTCAGAGAAAGCATGATGTAGAAGCTGCAAAAAACAAATTCGACATGCTAATGATTGAAAGAGACGAAGGCTATGTCAAGATTGATGAGCTTCAGGCTGAGATATGGTCACACGAGGATCAAATATCAAATATGAAGAGATATATTCGTGAGCTAAAAGTAGGACTGAAGGAGCTGGAGATCAACAAAACTACACTGGATCAAGTAATTCAAAAGTTAACGTTGAGAGTGGGAGAACTTAGTAAAGAGGTAACCAGGCAGAACGGTGTGATCTCCGATAGGGCTGAGGAGAAGAGGGAGGCAATTAGACAGCTATGTTTTTCCGTTGATCATTATAGGAGTCTATATCTCGAACTTCAGGAATTCATTGGTTATTGGTGCCGTGGCGGTCACACTGTTATAGCTTCCTAATGTTACATTCCCTTCCTTTTATTTTGTTTTATAGATCTTTTGTTTTTAGTTTTTCATTCCTGCTATGCACCTAAACATTGCTGAATACTGTCTTCTTGCTTTTGACTCTAGTAGGTCAACCAGTCACATTGATAATTGAAGGTGATGAAGTTTTTAAGTTGATTTCATTATAGTTTTGATTTCTTCGAAATGGATGTTTTGTGGAAAAATATCGGTTTAGCATGAAAAAATATCGTAATTTAATCTATATAAAATCAATATTTGTTTCACCTGAAAGTTTAATATTGGTTTGGAGGCCCCAATTAGATAAGCAACGCTGAGTTTGTGAGGGAGAACCTTGGTTCTATCCCCGCAACCTAAGAGAGATGAAGAGTTTTAAGCTGTGATCAAGACGATAAATTTTTTCTTTTCTTATGCGAGTCTTGAGAGCATAATTTATTGCATTTTCAACCTCTTAGTTTGATTTGAGTCTTGGAAGCAAATAGGAGATTTGGAATGTACCTTTCTAAGACATGAACTGCTTCATTGAAGATCAAGATCACAAATCTGATATATCAAATGGCCATTCCTATGACTTGGTTAATGTCTTGGAGGTTTATACTGATTAAAAGTGTATATTGAAGTTGTAATACAAGATGTTTTTGGGAGTTGGCAGAGTCTGAGTCCATCAAATTTGTCGGCGCGTTTTTTTCTTCTTCTTTCTTTTTAGTGTGCGTTGTGTTGGTTGTTGTGGCTATGTTGCTGGGAGTTGGTTCTGCACGGCTATTTTTCCTGTCGATGTTGCAGCTGCATATTTGTGTTTTTTTTTTTTTTTGTGGCCTTCGGTTTGGTTGAGACTTGTAGAGGCGTGTTGGCTCTGTCCGACTAACTAAGTCGGTTTGTTCGTAGAATAAAGTTTGATTGGGTATTAAGTTAATGCTAGTAACAAATAGCAATATGTATCAAGTTGAGGGTAGAGATTTTATTCGTTCTCTGGGAGGGACACTGCTTATTGTAACAGAACTCTCTTGAGCAAATTTATGTCCACTTGGAGCAATTCTTATGCTCTAGTAAAAAAAATAAGACTTTTCCTTTAAAAAAAATGGAAATTTATTTGCATCATAGCTTTTAAATGTTGGTAACATGTTTGTCAAGTTTTTGTATTTTTTATGTTCATTCTTTGTCTGATGTTGGTTCTACTACCCATGCTTCTTATGCTAATGTTGAAGTTGTAACTGCATTGAACAAAAATCAGTTTTAGTCTTAAAAGGACATTTCTTATCACTAAATGATTTTTAATGACTCAGTTAGTAATGCTTTTGTTTGAAATCAAGAACCATAGCATGCCATATAGCTATTAAAAAAAAAGGCAAGCTGTCAAAAAGGGGAAAAAAAAGAAAAAAAAGGAAGGAAAGAACATTGTTATCTCAAGTGATTCATAACTCAATTGACGTTGCTGATATTGTTAGATTCAACACATTCACCAGGTTTGAACCTAGGACGTCAAAAGTAACTGATCAAGTTAATTTATAAAGATAGATTTGAGGACAAAAATTTACCTTATCTACTTTACACCACTATACATTCCTTTCAGGCACATATATAACAAAATAAGTCCTCTAAAAAAAGCTTAGTCTTTTATAGGGGAATGAACTTATAAGCTTAGTCTTTTATAGGGGAATAAATTTGTAGTATTTCATCAGATGACAAGTTGCAAATAGTACATCAAGAAACATATATACTTTTGCTAAGGTGTGAGCGTCAAGTGACCCCATTTGTTTGTCTACGGCTAAACTTAACCATAGATTTTTGAAAATAATTATGAAGCAACTGATTACAACTTTGTATGGTACTACCAAACTAGGTGATATTGTTGCTGCCTCCATGAAAAGCATCGACCAGAAATTTCGAGTCGAGTGTAAAATCCATGTTATCGAAACGAAGGTCAGCTGCCCATAGTAACACCTGATAAAATCCCACCGTTTCATATGTCTCCACTCAACACAATGGGGAAACCTAAATGGTCTTCACAAGCACAACACATCTGTCGGCATCACGAATTAACATATCAATACCAACCTCATTCTGAGATGATGAGAAAGAGGCATCAACGTTATATTTAAATCTACATGGGGATAGTTTTTTCCCACCGATGGTTGATATCGTTACTCGGTCTAGGCTGTTGATGCGCATCTGCATTCATTACGCCGACACGCTCTAAAATATTTTTGACTTTTAAATAAATTTACCTTGCGGCCCACCCTTTTCTCCATTTCAATACGTTTTACTATCATACTTTCAAGTCACTCGAAATGGGTAGATCATTATTTTGAATTTCTAAAGTAGGTAATTTAATTTTGGCTTAATTACTAATGTGTCCCTTAAGTTATTTATTGGTTATATTTTAGTCCCATAAGTTATTAACGTTACAGTTTGGTCTCTTTAAGTCATCTTCCGTCAACCAAATAAATCACCACCGTCAAAACCGTTAACCCAATGTCTAAGGTGGATACACATTGCAAGTTGTCACGTCACGGTTCACATGTACCTATTTAACGTTTTGGCAAAAGACTAACGGTGAGGATTTATTTGGCTAACAGATACTAACTTAAGGGAGCAAATTGTAACGTTAATAACTTATGGGACCAAAATGCAACCAACAAATAATTTAAGGGACCAAATCTTTAATTAAGCCTTTAATTTTTTTATGGTAAACTTAGTGAATGCAATTTACCGTGATTGGATAAGTTTTAAGGTTTGTGGCGTCCCATCTCTTCTATGTCCTAGATCAAAGAAGTAAGCAAATGATTTGTTGGATACTAGGATATCAAAAATTGGTTGGAAGTCCCTGAGATTTATACTCATTCTACGGATTTTCGTGAAGTTGATTTAGTTGTTTAATCTTCTAACTTCAATTTATTCTCAGGAATGGGGAATGCCCTTCAATGATTAATAAATTTTCCTATAATAATCTTTAATTTAACATATGAACGAAAATTGTATTACTTAAAAATAATAATAATAATTGAAGTTAATAAATTAGAAGTGTCTGGACCGTATCTACGATCATGTGCAACACACAGACTAACATTCACTAAACAAAAAAAGAAAGTCTGGCAAGCCTAACATAAAATACACATACTTTTAATACATGATCTATCCCATGAGTGACATGCTCATAGACATTTTAGATAATTTCCGTTTGCTACAACGAAGAGAGAACGAGGCATATGGACTAAATTGGTCATAGTATTTTAAAATGGATACCGTTCGATGCAACAAAGAGAAAATGCAGCCTATGAGTTATGTGCTCATAGTAAAAATTGAGATATTACAGTTTGCTGCAACGAAGAGATAATGTAGTTTACGCTCCAAATGCTCATAGTTTCATAGTTAATCATTAGAAAAGACTCAATGTAATTGTTCGCCACAACAAAGAGATAATGTGATCTATGTGCACATAGTGATATGTAGAGTTAGCGATACGAAACCTCAGCTCGAGAAATATGTGATACTTATATTCGTAAAAATCACAAGTTTACAAAAGAGTTTTAAAATAAAACATATACTTATTTTTTAAAGTTGGTTTTATTCTTGTAAAAAAAATAAAGTTGGTTTTATTTTCTATAATTTACTTATACTCTTTTTTTAGTTCATGCAATTATTGTTTCTCCTTCCCATTCACTTTGTACTTTATGCTCTCACCCAGTCTATGTGATCTACCCCTTTCTTTCATTTTTTTCATCAGATTCACAAGTCACAAGCTACAACTCTTCTGATAATTGTAGTTGTAGATACACCAAAACGTTCGTTTATTTTGGTAGGCCTTTATATCTTTTGTAGTGGCTCTTTTGTAGCGGAAGCGTGGTGGGCCCATAACCCACAGGTCCTTGGATCGAAACCAGGCTCTGATATCAAATGTAATACTCATACTAAACATATCTAGAAAGTTTAGCATGTGCATTATCTTTAGTGCTGGATACATTAAAATTTACAACATAAAATCTTTGAATGAATATTTTATACAACAACACATCGTACAATCAACAATACAATTCTACACGTCCAAAGTATAAAAAAATATATCCTTAAAGTCCATGACGTCCTGCAGCGGGTACGAACGAGCTCTTGCTGAAATATCCATCCGTCTACAAGCTTGCTAAAACAACCTGCTAATCTGCAACAAATAAGGATTGGGATGAGACATAATGTCTCAGTGAGTTCTACCTAATCCTAGGCTATAGGTAACCTCATGGAAAACCTATGGTCACCACGTGTCTACAATACAACCTGACGGTTGATTATACATGTGTGGGCTTGCTTGCCTAGACGGTCGTGCACACTAGGTCCGTCATAGGGTTCACCTTAACATATCTTATGGGTCTTGCCTTACATCATTTGTGTCATGGCGGTCAAGGGAACCTAGGACTGCTAACTCAAGATACGCTAAACGCATCAAGACCTAACATAACTTATTCATGACACGATCCTAACCGGACGATTGGGGAGTTCCTAAGATCGTCTTCGGTATAACTTCATAGTCTTATCTTGATTCCTAAGCTTGTACATGTCTTGTATCATATCATAAACGTAAACATATCATATCATATTCATATCGTAAACATACATAGTCATGTTCATTCATTATGTTAGAGGTTAGCGTTGAACAAACATTATTATCTGAGTTCATTTTACAGAGTGTATTGGGTGGAGTAACCCCGAGTACAATCTCATACATGACCGATGAAAACCTAGCTAAGGTACATTGGACTCCCTCAGTGTCATGCGGGCCTACCTTGCGGAGCGTGTCCCGTCCCCCTGGCGTGAACCTCTTGCATCCCCCTAGCCTGGATAACAAGAGACACGACACCTACATCTTACTTATAGTCTTGATCATGCGTAAAGGTCTTATAACTTATACTTACTTGATTATCTACCACTGGTCCGTAACCTACCCAATTAGCGGTAGAATACTTGCTTGTTTAATCTTAATCATACATAGAAGCTTATACTAGTTCTCAACGATCTACGTCGAGGCTCTACAGTTCTCCCATTCTTAGACTTGTTTCCTACCCGAACATAAACACGAACATTATCGTACTCTCATGTGCCACTCACCTTTGGAGAAATGCTAATGTTACTCATGCTTTTTATGTATAATACTTCGACGTATAATGCACATTAGTTTCTTGATATTGAGGGTTTGTTTAAGTTACATAATTGTGCAAAGAACGGCCTCGGCCGACATTCTGGATCACAAGAACAATTTTCAAAGGGTGTTGTAAGAGTGTTGGTCGCTTAAGCGATCCTCTAAGCGAACAGTTCGCTTTAAGCGAACACGTGAGCGAACAGAGCTGTCCTCTCGACGTTTTATGCGCTTAAGATATGCTTGATATTTTGGACTTTAATGTGAAGTGCTTCTTGTGAGGATATTATCCTTTTGATTACATGAAAACATGGTCATATGAGTAATGCCACTGTTTTTTTTTTGGGAAGGAAATTGTTGCAACTGTTGTTGTTGTATGACATTTTGTTGTAAATTAAATATAATACAGCGATATGTTTAAATCAATAAAATTATGTGTCTTTTATGTTAGACTTGCCATACTTATTTATTGATTTAGTGGATGTTAGTCTGTGCATCGGTCATGGCCATAAAAAGGGTCATGCCAAGAAGCAACACACTTGATCAAAAAATAAATAAATTAGAAGCAACACATGGAGATACCTTCCATCCCAAATAGGAGACTCTAGAAATCAAACACTATTTTTTTCTATTAGAGTCATATTGCAAACTCTGTTATATAGTTTGAGTTTACAAGATTATATTATCATAAATTATAATAAATAAATTTAAAAGTGTTAATTGAATTAATTTTTTTTTTGGCTTTTGCACCGGTTTCCGACCCATCAAAGGTTGTTCTCCCTGGGAATCGAACCCGGTATTCTCCGGGTACGTCCTTGGAAGGAGCTCCTTGCCACTGGAGCCCAAACAACTTGGTTTAATTGAATTAAATTTTAGTAAAACAAAATCAAGTGAATCAAATATTTGCATTGAAGTGATTAATAAACTTCAAACAAATTGTTTAAAGTCGAGAGTTTTGGTTATTGAGCAAACCAATTTTTTGTTCAGCCTCACTCACAGACGAATTCCAGATTACTACCCTCAATGGAGGAAGTTTAAAAAAAACAAAAAAAGCAGGCAGGAGGATACACTCAATAACAAACCCCCGTAATCTTGGTGATAGGGCTCCGCATCATCATATAAGTCTTAACGGCTAGCCCTTCAATCACGCTTCCCCATTATATAAGATGATAAATATAATTCTTGGCTTTTCATTCTCCTTTTAGGTCAGCTCATAATTCAGGTCACTGATTTATTCTATTCTATTGTCATCTATACTTTTTATCTTTTGGCTTAATTACTGATGTGGTCCTTAAGTTATTAACGTTACAATTTGATCCTTCAAGTCATCTTTCATCAACCAAATAAATTACAACGGTCAAAACCGTTACAATTTGATCTTTCAAGTCATCTTCACGTCACCATTCACATTTACCTATTTAAAGTTTTGGCAAAAGACTGACGGTGAAGATTTATCTTGGCTAACAAATACTAACTTAAGGCACCAAATTGTAACGTTAATAATTTATGGGATCAAAATGTAAACAACAAATAACTTAAGGACCAAATCATTAATTAAGCCTTACCTTTTTATGTTTTCTTCTTCGTTTTGTTGTTTTTTTAACGTATTTATTTCTTTAATTATTAATGGTCATTGGTCAACAATATCATTTAAAAATTCGTATATCATTTTCATAAGTAAAATTATTTTGCTTGAACTTGAATAACTGAGTTTTCAACGTGCTTTTGTTTCACAATGATACCTTACTAGTTTAGATCGTTTTTGTTGTATAATACAATTTTAGCTAGAGCTTTGCTATATCCTGCGAAAGAAATTAACGCGAAATGATCAGGAAAGCGGAATCAGCCAATGATAAAACAGTGTTTTGCAGAATTTACGGCATGTTGGTGGGAATAAGGTGGAAGTCAATAATGAAGACTGAATAAAATACACCTCGGGGTAATTCCGCAAAGCACTGTTTTATCATTGGCTGATTCCGCTTTCGTGATCATTTCTAGTTAATTTCTTTCGCGGGATATAGCAAAGCTCTTCGCTGTAAATAGCATTTTTCTTTTAGATATTCTTCATATCCAGGGATATATATATATATATATATATATATATATATAGAGAGAGAGAGAGAGAGAGAGCAGCAAGTGTTGTGCAGAATATAATATGAACTTCCACTGTATAACGATGAACTTGAGAGACTCTTTATTCGTAGGTATAACTAGTAGCATCCTAATCCTATCACAATCTTATACCTATGAAGAACAAAGACAGACCTGGACACCAGACATGGCATGGACACCGACGCAGAAAATAATGTGAGAAAATGGCATAATATTCGGTGTAGTTATAGGTGTCGTGTCGGTGTACCGGACATCGACGCGTGTCTGACACCCCGGGACACCCCTGACCCGAGGAGTGTCCATGCTTCATAGTCTTATACAAACAAAAGCATCAACATAACAAACTAATATATAGGCCATTATTAGTAACAGAAAAATAAACTCTTTATTATAGTTAAAACATCTTATGCTGCAGTTTTTTTGTATGTTTTTTACACGTGCTTTCAACATTATTATTTTTTTCTTCATGTGTATGGTTGTATGGTTCTTTTGATTGTAGAGTTCTTATCATAGAGTTCACTCTCAAATTCTCAGATGGAGGGATCTAGCAATTCTGATTTAAGCTGCGACGTAGAGAGCGTATTGGTGAAATCTGACTTTCAACCTTTTAATATGGATTTGCCTCTTAGCTCTGATAGTGATAACATCTCTGTGGCTTCTGTGAATGAGGGTTATGAATCACATTTATCGTCATGGGATTCCGAACATGAAACTGATATTATTAGTCTGGAAGAGAATCATCTTGATATAGAACAAGAAAACCAGTTTGTTGGAGTGGAAAATATAGACGAGAATTTATCGTGGGAAATGGATAACGGAACTTATGATGAGTTGCTCAAAAAATTCAACGAAAAAGAGGAAGAGCTGAGAGTTTCCAATTATAAACTTCAACTTTCAAAACAAGAAATTATAAAGTTGAAGGTTCAAATTGAGAATAGTGAAGGTGAGCTTGATAACGTACGTGGAAAATTGAAGCTGAAAGAGGAAGAGGTGTGTAAACTAAAAGAGCTTTCAGAAGAAGAGATTTTCAAATTGAAGATTCAAGTTGCGAAAAGTGAGACTGAGCTTGGTAATGTGCGAGAAGAGTTGAATTTGAAAGAGGAGGAGCTGCAGAAGAAAAACGCTGAATTGAATACTCGTATTCCGAATTATGTCTACGAGATTATGAATTTGGTGGGACAGCTTGAGGTAGCAAAGGAACAACTCGAGATATCAAAAGATCAGCTTAAAGAGGCACAGGAAAATCTGACTAAATCAGAATGTCAGGTAGTTTCAGGGAGGAATGAGATTAAAATTCTAGAAGATATGGTCACAGTGTACGAGGATGTTAAATCAAACCATGAGCTTTGCGTGCAAAAATTGAACTCTATGCTTGATTCGCAGGCTAAGTCTTCTTTGGAGAAAGATGAGCTAATCAACAAATGGTTTCACAGGATGTCTGAAATGAAAATACAATTGATCCCTAAATTGGAGGATTACGAGTCTCGAAACAGTGAAATAGAAAACAAATTAAGGCAATATGAAGATGAAAAGATGAAACAAGAAGAGTTGAATGCTACCCAACAAATGGTTTTGCAAAAGGAAATCAGTTCATTGAAGGAAGATCTTGCTCAGAGAAAACATGATGTAGAAGCTGCAAATAAGGAATTCGACATGCTAATAACTGAAAGAGATGAAGGCAATACCAAGATTGATAAGATTCTGACTGAGATATGCTCCCACGACGATCAAATATCAGATATGAAGAGTTATATTCAGGAGCTAAAGGTAAGACTGAAGGAGGTGATGGTCGACTATAAAACTACACTGAATAAGGAAAATGAGTTGCTACTGAGAGTGGGAGAACTTGAAAAAGAGGTAACTAGACAGAATGGTGTGATCTCAGATAGGGCTGAGGAGAAGAGGGAGGCAATTAGACAACTATGCATTTCCCTTGAGTACTATAGGAGTCGATATCTCGAACTTTTTAAGGCGTTTGTTGGTCATAGGCGTCGTGGAGGTCACACTGTTATAGCTTCCTAAAATTACATTCTCATCCTTTTGGTTTGTTTTATAGATCTTTAGTTATTAGTTTTTCATCTGTTTCATATTTATTCCTGCTATGCACCCAAACATTGCATAATAATGTCTTTCTTCTTAATGATTTTAGTAGGTCAAACAGTCACGTTTATAATTGAAGTTGACGATATTTTTATTTTTATGTTCATTTTATTATACTTTTGATTTTTTAGAAATGAGTATTTTGTGAAAAAATAAAGGGCAACCCGGTGCACTAAAGCTCCCGCATACGCAGGGTTCGGAAAGGGGTCCCACCATTTGGTGTATTGTACGCAACCTTACCTTGTTTTTTACAAGGGGCTATTTCCAGGACTTGAACCCATGACCTTCCAGTCACATGACAACAACTTTACCAGTTGCGCCAAGGTTACCCCTCTTGTGAAAAAATATTGTAAATTAATTTTTATAAAATCAATATTTGTTTCACCTGAAAGTTTAATATTGGTTTGGGTGAATCAATTACTTGAGCAACCTTGAGTGTTTGAGTTTGTGAGGGGGAACTATGGTTCAATCCCCGCAAGACACATCCATAGAGAGACGAAGAGTTTCTAGCTGCGACCTCAGAATGAGTCTTGGAAGCATAATTTATTGCATTTTCAACCTCAGAATCGCAATAAATTTATGTGCATCCTCAGAATGACCATAAATTTTACTTTTCTAATGTGAGTATTGAAAGCATAATTTATTTCATTTTCAACGTCTTAGCTTGATTTTAACGAGTCTTGGAAGCAAATAAGAGATTGGGAATGTACCTTTTATGGCATGACTTGCTTCAATGAAGATCAAGATCATAAATCTGTAGGTTTATAATGGTTAAAAGTGCAGATTAAAGTCGTAGAGCAAAACGTTTTTGGGAGTTAGCGGAGTCTGAGTCATAAAGTTTTTGTGCGTTTTTTTTCCTTCTAGTGTGGGTAGTGTTGGTGGCTGAGTCCATGTCGCTTGGAGTTGATGCTGCAAGGCTTGTTTTCTCTATTGAATTTGCTTCTGTATATTTGTGCGGTTTGTTTTCTTGTCATTTGTAGCTTTTGGTTCGGTTGAGGCTTGTTTTTGAGCTCTTTCTGTTGTAGGCTGTCTCTATCAGACTTGGCGGGTATCCTATTGCCTACAGGATACCCGCCAAGTCTACATTATGATTTATCGTCCTTTCTGTTGTAGGCTGTCTCTATCAAACTTGGCAGGTATCCTATTGCCTACAAGATACCCGCCAAGTCTACATTAGTCATTTATACAATAAATCATATTTTCGTTGAGTGTCCCATGTTCACATTAGGATTGGATATTGGACTGCTGATGGTTAAAGAAAACAAATTGGATGGATGGATGATGGATGCCGTGAAAACATTGTAGAAATGTATGTGGTACTGCGCCTGATGACATGGTTAGAATGATACTGGCAGCTAAGGGTGATCATATCCAAATTGATTCAAATTAAAATTGCAAATCGATTCAAAAAACCGAAAAACCACACAAAACATTCCAAACCACACTACACTACATGTGAGTATTGGAATTGGATGTTTTTGCCACTCAAAATCTCTTCAAACCGCACCGCGAGCTTATCATTTCTATTAGAGAATCTAGGATCAGTCATTAGGCTGCTAATTTAGTAGGGTGAGATTTGTGGGGAATGAATCCTCTCAAATTTGTTAGCATAATTATATATTAATGCTATTATGTAAAATATTTGGGTTCTGCATAACAGTAATAGGGTGGGATTTGTGGGGAGTGAATCCTCTCAAAAAATTTCTCATGTCTCAATTGTTTCCAATCTCACTATAATTTTTTTTTGACTCTCAATTTTAATATTAACAACCTATCTCACCTTTTTCTATTCAATGGTGAGATTGCTAACAATTGATACACTAGAGGAAAACACTTGTGAGAATTCATTCCCACGTTTGGAATATGATCTGATGTGTAAAGTGTAAACTAGTATATCTTAGGACAATGCATTATTATATGTAGGGGTCGGGGTTCGAACCCCGGACACCCCACTTATTCACATTGTAAGGTGAATTCTAGCCACTAGGCTACCTGACCAAAAAAAAAATAATCGATATTATTTTGAGATTAATTAATTTTCATCTACACATTGTAATTTTTGTATTCATTCAACTAAATAACATTATAGTGTCATTTTCTTATATTAGTTCCGTCTCCACAAATATCTTACAAGGTAATTTAATTAAATTAAATGTTTATAAAAAAAATTACATTATCAGTATGTACAAAATAAATCCATCATAAATACTTTTAATTAATATTTGTTCCATAGCTATTAAAAATAGAAGGAAAGCTGTCAAAAAAGAAAGAACGAAAACTTCCTCTAGTTTTTACTTCTTAGATTGTGGTATCAGGTGATTCAAAAGTAGATAAAGTTCATCTATAAAGATATACTTGACGACTAAGATTTACTTTAATTAGATTAAGCCACTTACATACCCTTCAGCCATATATTTAACAAAAAAAGCTAAAGTTATTGCATAAAAAACAAAATCACTTAGCTATTTAAAGAAAAATCTTATATATATAAGCAGTCATATTCAAGACTTGCACGTCTATGAGAATGATTCCTTTATAATGAAAGCTTTTGAACCTTGTTCTTTTATCTTGTCATCAACCGCATATTCATTATTCACTCTAGCTTCACTAGTACTGCAACCGTTATAGTTGATATTTTGGATTGAAATTAGTTCCACAAATAATTTTGTTGATATAAAACATATAGTTCCAAAGTTCTCATATGTATTTACATAATTCTATAATAACTAATACAAGAATCTTTAGAGATAGAAAGTAAAAGGGTGATGATCAATGACTAGAAATTGAATATTAAATGTTCCTCTTCTAACAACAATTTGTAGAAATTACATAAAACATAGAACAATAATAAATTCTAGCTACATATGATGTGAATTACGTGTAATTTTGATAACAAGGCCAGGGAAGACATCACCAGGATCATGAATATGAGGATTATTCTCAACAATAAAAGGATCATTACACTTACCACTAATTGTGTTAAGTGTCTCACCTTCACCAACCACATAGATTTCGTCGCATGGTTTGGACGACAAGAAATGGTTGCTCTCTATGATGTTGTGATATTCATGATTATTTGGAATCAAAGAGCTGTGTGTAAGTATGGTTAGAAGTATAAGTGCTGCAAGAACAATAGCACAATACCATGATGCTGCATGAGCTATGGCTTTTGAACTTGAAACTGCTCCCTTTCTTGAGTTGAAAATAGTCATAATATGACCAAGAAACCAAAGAGAGATAATGTAAATGATATGAGAGAGTGAAATAGATATATGAGAAAAAGAGAATGCTTTGGAAAGTTATAAAGAAAAAAGAAAAGATGGGGCACGATGTGTGTGAGTGAGTAGTTTTTGACGGTTACTAAGAAAAGGGAGTTCATGTGGAGAAAAATGGGGGAGATAGTGTTTACGTGAATCAATAACATTCTTTTATTTATTTATTAAATCACATTCTTTTTTAGGCTAAACTAATCTTACTTCTTATCTTTAATGTTTAATATTTATATTTATTTTGTGCACACAAAGTTTGTATTATATTTGGACCTACAACATTGCAAACAACAAAAATACTCACTACTAACTATTCAATTTTGATGACTTAAATTTTAAGTATCATTTTGGACATACATGTGGGGATGGCGGCTAGAGGTTTCATACCACTACTATACATTATATCTAATACAAAATAGGCAAATTTGAAAGGAAAAAAATTCATATAGCTAAATGTCAAAAATAATAATTATTCATACAACGAGATGTCAATTATTTGATGGATAATTGAACAATATAATCACCAAACAAATTATTGAAAAATATACATGAGATATGGTATGACTTTGGTAAATTGAAATACTCAATGGTAGCTTACTTACTGACTTTGGATTGGTAGAGTATTGGTCGAGCAATGATAGATAGAAACCCTTAATGTGTACACTCATTTGTACCACTCTAAAAAATTTGAGTTAACCAAATATGTGTGACCACATTTTTTTTTTAAAACTAAATATTTGCGACTGTTGTGAGGGGTCGCAAGTCCATTTAATTTTGATTAAACCACCTACTTTGAGACAGTTCTGAGGGGTCGTAGATAGAGTATTGCGACTGTTAGGAACTGTTGTAATAACTTTTGCAACAATTACTTCGACCATTCCTAGAACTGTCGCAAAAGACAGTTGCGACCCCAACGTCCGCACATGTTGGGGAACAGTCGCAAATGTACAATTGCGACCCTTCTAACAGTCGAAAAATGTCTTTTTTCTTGTAGTGATATGCCTCAATAAATATAGTGAATGTGATCATTGTGTAGAATTGAAGTTTACATTTGCAATTCTGGCTATAATATTTGTTGTAAAAATTAGGAATAAATTATCTCTATAAATAATAATCATCATATAAATAAAAGCATCAATTAAATATCAAAGAGAATAAACAAGAGGGATAACAAATAAACTTATCTTTCTTGAAATTGCGGTGATTTGACGTCTGTAACGGTGAAGTAAACAAATAATAAATCCTTAAAGGCTTATGGTAATCATTAAAAGCCTTTAAAGCTTATCCCTCAAATTTATGTTATTTAGCACATCTCATCCATTATCATACAGTATAGGAAAGAGACAACATTATATTAGTGCTAACAGAACTAACAAGTAATTTGTTTTTATCCATTGAACCTTCTTCATGAGATCTCCAATCACAAAGGTTGGGTTCCCATTACTTGTCGTTTTCGAGTGGCAAAGTCTCATTTCCCTAAATTTCTTCTCTAAGGGGTTTTACATACAGATCCGCTTAATTCGCAAAAATTGACAAAGACGTCTCTAAGTGAATTAACTTCATATTTCATCAAGTCTATAAAAAAAACTCGGATTATACAATAAATTTACATATGTCTGCTTAGTTGACTACTAAGCGACAATATATTCATCAATAAGATAAATCTACTTGTAGATTTATTCTCATCAAATTCATATCTATTTAACATATTTGTATTATTTTAATACAAAGGTTTATCCACTCTATAAGGAATATCTCATATATTATCAAACCAATTTTCATATCATACTTCATCAGGTCTACTTAGATAAATATTAAGCGACAACATCTTCACAAAGGGGGAAAAATAAATTTATTATTATTTTTATTATACAAATCTACTTGAAAAACTTACGGGCGTCAATACCCTCACATTGCGTAAAATAGGTAGATTTCTATTCAGGTCTACTTAAATGATTTTCAAATGAAAACAATATATCTTAAAATTTGCACTATGAATCAATTGACTCATAATATCAAACAAACATGGATCCTTAAAAACAAGAACTGAATTAATGCCTCAAGAGCTGTTGTATGTATTCCAACAAGCTTATTTCCAAGTTTCTCCTTCAGGTGGGTGACCCAAATCACAAACGCTCAGAAGTCAGAACATGACCGACCTCAATAAGCCTCTCAAGAGCCCACCATCTACAACCCAACTCTTTATAATAATGCGTAATGTTGGATCTCACGAGCGGGAGTATCGCGATTTTGTCCTGGGCGTGTATTTTCATTTTCTCTCTCCTCCGTGTATTGTGCAAAAACAAGCATTTTAATTGATTAATATTTTATTCTTGATGATTCGGAACAATTTATTTCCCTTTAAATAGCACTACTCTATAATAGTATATCATTTGGATGGAGTGATCATTAAGTCAGGAATCCACTCTCAAGCAATCCAAAGCCACCATTGAATTTTCAAGATGTGCATCATTGTGATTTTTACTTTTTAATGTTAATTTGGTAATTCTATCTACCTACATATTTTTTTAATCAAAAGGAAAAATATATTAAAAAGATAATGAGATACACAGACTAGGGACACCAGACCTGATCCATGTAAAATCCAAACTGGGATACATCGTGTTAAATCAGGCCAAATAGACCAGTCTTAATTTATCCTAACAAAAATTCATTAAATCGCGGGCGCAACCTAACAAACCCGTGTATGGGCGCGAAACCAGGTTACGAAAAATATTAAAAGTAATATGCAAAGAACAAATAGGATTTAATTTCGACGAATGAATCGACCATCAATATTTTTTGATGGTGGCCGGGGTTCGAACTCCGAACCTTACATATTTCATGCATTATCCCTATCAACTGAGCTAAACTCACGAGGACAATCGACCGTCAATATGATAACAATATAATTACTCCCGTAATATATAAAGAGAATTTGCAATATAAGTTCTGGTTACGAAGTTATAGCGGGTCTAAAAACCCTAAGTCATGTATATATCTTAAAACATCTATAGAGAACATCTATAGAATGAACAAGACTAAAATACGATTGAATTTTTAGTGACGAGAATAAAATATTAAAACGGTTTACAAATTCTAACTCAACTGATAAAAATATTAAAATTTTAGGTCAGGCTTATTGGGGTTCAAATCCTCCTATTCCTCCACTTGTCAATGTACCCAAAAAAAAATTATAAGCCATCAGAATTGGGTTAGTGGATAGGAATTATTTGTAGCGGTTTGCAAGATGTTATAGGTCCAAATCTTGTTACAAACATTGTATGTACAAACAAAATATATTAGAGCATAAAGATAAGAACTAAGAATGTTATTTTATCCTAAAAAAGAATGTGATTGATTGCGTAAACACCATCTTCCCCCATTTTTCTCCATCTCAACTTCATTTTCTTAGTAACCGCCAAAACTGACCCTTACTCACACAGCATGCTCCATCTTTTTCTTTTCTTTATAATCATTTCCAAAGCACTCTCTTCTCTCATATTCATTTCACTCTCTCATCAATCTTTCTCTCTTTGATTTCTTGATCATCATGGCCTCTTTCAACTCAAGAAAAGGAGCAATTTCAAGTTCAAAAGGCATAGCTGATGCAGCTTCATGGTATTCTTCTATTGTTCTTGGAGCACTCATACTTCTAACCATTTATAGAGATAGCTATATGATTCCAAATGATCATGATCACAACAACATAGACAGCAACCATTTCTTGTCCTCCAAACCATGCGACGAAATTTATGTGGTTGGTGACGGTGAGACACTTAACACAATTAGTGATAAGTGTAATGATCCTTTTATTGTTGAGAATAATCCTCATATCCATGACCCTGATGATGTCTTCCCTGGCCTTGTTATCAAGATTACAACCTTACATCATATATAACTAGAATTGTTGTTCTTTGTTGTGTAATTTATATGAATTTGCTTCTTGCGTAATATGCATATATTGTTGTTATAGTAGGAACAATTTCTAGTCATTGATCATTACCCTTTTACTTTGTGCCTCTCTTGATTCATGTAATAGTTGCAGAATTATGTAAATACATCTGTGACTGTCACCATACATTATATATAGTCTGTAATTAATGATCGTTGTGAAGTAAGTGTGAGTTAGAAATCTTTTATTATTTAAAAAAGTGGAGGTTGAACTCATGGTTAAACTACAGTGTTTCTCTCACTTATGTGGCTGTGTCTAATTTGGATGATCCTCCAAACTTTCTTGTGAAACAACAATGATGGCATTAACCTTAGTGAATAATGAATATGAAGTTGATGAGAAGATAAAAGAACAAGGTTCCAAAGCTTTCCCATAAAGAAAAAACTTCCAAAGCTTTCATTATCAAGTAATCATTCTCATAGACACATAGCTAGACGTGCAAGTCTTGAGTATTATGATCGTCAATAATTATAAGATTTTTTTCTTAAAATAGCTAAATGATTTTGTTTTATACGCAATAAAGTTAAGCTTATTTTGTTAGGATATGTAAATGGACGTACACTAATTAAGGCAAATCTTAGTCGTCAAGTCTATCTTTTTTTTTTTGGTTAAGTAGCCTATTGGCTAGAGTTCACATCCGGCCCCTGCATATAATATGTAATATCCTACCAACTGAGCTAAGCTCACGGGATTCGTCAAGTCTATCTTTATTAAGCAAAAATAGATAAACTTGTTTATTTTTTATTTTTTTTAAAAGAAGTTGTATTAAAGGTCTATCATTATTAAAGAAAAAAATCAAGATATAACTCAATTTTTTTTTGTCCATGAGAAAAGAAGCTGAAAGACTTAGAATAAAACCCAAATTTCTTTATTACATTGTCCAAAAAAGAAAAATATTTGCCAAATGTGATGCATATTTTCTAGCTCAAAAATAAATTGGACAATATTTCCAAGAAAACGTTTTGGACTAGACTGCTTGGATGGAACCAGGTTCGCACCCGTAATTTATCATTTTTTTAAAGAAAGATTTTTTTTTTTTTTAAGATAGTTTAGTGATTAGAATTTATTTTTTTAAAAGTTAATAAGTGGGGTGTTCAAAGTTTGAACCCCACCCCCTGCATATAATAATGCATTGTTCCTGTCAACTGAGTTTTGTCCACGGGGACGAAATAATATTATTTAATATGAAGCTTATCAATACAATAAGGTTAGGGTTGGGAATAGGTAGGCCAGCCTACAGGGGCCTACGACCTGACTTGGCTTGTTTATTAAAAAGGTTAAGCTTAGGCTTTTGAAAAAACCTATTTAAGTAAATAGGTCAGGCTTAGGCTATCAAAAAAGTCTACGAACCTTAATAGGTCGGCCTGATTATGCATGTTATTAAAATTTATTTTTTATTTATAATAAAATATAATTTATATTAAGCATAGAAATAAAGAAACAACTTAAATAATGAACTTTTTAAATAGGTTTTAAGGCCTTATAGTGAAATAGGTTTTTAAAGTCTTATAGTGATAAACAAACCTTACAATGAAATAGGCTTTAAGGCCTATTTAGCCTATTTAAAAGTAGATAAAATGGAATGTTTAAGACTTTAATAATAAGTAGGCTTGTAAATAGGCTTTCAGTCCAGGCTAGACTTTTAAATAGACCATGCCAAAAAAATAGGCCTATGAAAGGCCGTAGGCCAAGATCAGGCAAGCAATTTTTTTCGCAGGCCACGCTCAGGCCTATCAAAGTCTGGCCTGCGTATTCCCAACCCTAAATAGGGTATTTCTAAGGACAAAACTTACATACAATGTCATCCATCCTATTGGTCCTGTTCCCAATCAGAATATAACACGTATGCTATTTATTTTCGCATCACTCGTTACTAAACAAACACCGTACACGTTCTGTTACTGCTTTCCTCTTCAATTTGATCTACACCACTTTTCCGTGATATAGAGTAGAAACACATTGGAGTAACATGATCACCGGTCAAATGCAAAGAGATAACAAAAATACAGGACACACACACATAGTGCTTTTAGATTCAAAAGGGTTATAAGGAAAAATATCATGGGTTGTGGCGGTGGAGTGTTGTTGCCTGTGGAAAAGAGGAGTTGCTCGTGTTGCAACTAGCGAGCCATATGTTGAGAAGAGGAGATGGGAAAGCAACGGTGTGCTGACGGTGTTTATTTAGTAACGAGTGATGTGGGAAAAATAGCACAGATGTTATATTATAATTAGGAACAGCACCAACAGGATGTATGTATGGCATTGTATGTAAGTTTTGTCCTATTTCTAAATAGATATTGGGGTTATCCGATAAAGTGGTCTCGCCTTGCTAAATTATAACTATCACATTTGTTTATCTCAGGTTAAAACTCTGCCCGAGAGTTTGTAAAGTGAGCTGAAAAAAGATCCCTACAGGCTGTGATAACATAACCGAATTTCGTAATATCAAGCCGTCTAGAATGAAAGACATGAGTATATTCCATTTCCATATTTCAGGAGAGAGTCATGAGGAAATATGAAAAAGGGATAGGCTTTAATGGAGTAGATTGTCCCACAAGAGAAAATTTCAGGAGAGAATCCTTTTCCATAATTAGGTAATTGATGGCTTGATCGTTGAATAATCATGAGTATAAGTATGTTGACTTTGTACCGGAATTAAAACAATTAATTGGTAATGAAGCTGATTAAATTTGTCGGAGAAAATAATCCAACAATGAAAATATATTCCATCGTTTGCAACTTTGACTCAACCCAACAAGCAGAGCAATATATGGGTCCATTTGTTACAGCTTTTTTCAAAATAGATTTTCGTAGTGTATTATGTTTTTGTTATAATTTTTTTAACAAAAGGAAAGCTTCAAATAAAAAATCCGTTTGAATAGCTTATCTTAAAACGCCATTCTAAGTATTTCATCGTTTTGTTAAAAAAAAATTGGATACTAAATTTTGAAAAAATCTCTAAAAAAATAAGTTATTTCAGGGCAACCGATAAGAAGAAGGTTAGTACTCCCTCGCATGTACACGATGACATTGCTCTCTCTATACTCTCCAAATTGCCTCTTATATCTCTCACACGATTCACCTGTGCTAAGAAATCATGGTCTCTTTTATTTCAAAACCCTCATTTCATGAACTTGCTCCGCACTAATTACATATCCAAACATAATAAAGAAGATGACAACATGAATCTTCTCCTAAATCATGACGCTTTGTACACATTTTCCGGTGAGAGTTTTGAGAATAGAGTCCGATTAGAGTTGCCACCTCCTATTCATTTTCAACGAGAGGGTTGTCCATTTATTCGCATTTGGTGTTCGCTAGTCTTAATGGCGTTCTTTGTCTCTCTCAAGGTTTTCTTGACCCAATGACAATTGTATTGTGGAATCCAGCCATCGGGGAATTTAAGACCGTTCCTTCTAGCCATGGACCATATGAGAACATTGAGTTTAATACCCAACCTTTTTCATTTGGTTAGGATCGTGTTACAGATGACAATAAGATTATTCGAATTGTTAATTGTCACATTTTTTGAAGGTGCTTGGGTTTTTTTTGCCAGAGAAGAATAGCCCTTTCTGGGTTATGGAGGTGGATTTTGATCATGGACTAAACTCTTTGTTGATGGACTAAAGAGCGTTCTGTTCTACTTAAAAGAAGATACGGAGTTAGCATGTTTTGATTTAAGTACTCAAAGGATTGAGGAAGTTTGGGTTAATGGAGAGCCACGAAGGTTGCAAATTATAACTTATAAAGAAAATCTTCTTTCTTTTGGAGGAATGAATAATTAATTGTGGTTGTAGTCTAATCTCTAAGTTTTTAACCAAGAGATTGATGAACATTGTTTTTAGATATATGATTTTGACGAAGAGGAATGTTATTAAGTTATTTATATACAAGTTGGCTTATCAATTGCTCATATTTTATTGAATATTATAAAGTATAGGAGAAATAAACATATTTGTAATTTTTATATGCTTCAATTTCTTTTTATTTGCATATTTCTCTGGCTTCTATTTCCATTGTATTAATGTGATTTTATTCTGATTGAATTGAATGACCTCTATTTTATTTACTAATATTGCAGCAATTGTTGTGCTTATTAGTTTCTGACTTTCTGTCATGTAGCTTATTTTCTATTTTGCCATTTGTTCGAAATTGTTCGAAACTTTGTACAGTCCAATTCTTACCCTAAAGGAATATCCTAGTGAACGAGTAAATTTGATTATAGATACTTCTAGGAAAAGCGCATGTGTCTGCATGGTCTATATCGATAAGGATAAGACAAGCGATTTCACAAGTCACAACTTCCCTGCCTTATTAAGATGCCTGGACTTCCAAGCTTTCAATCTGCTTTGTGTCCTCTCAACAACCACGCGTTGAAATGAGATTTTCCAATCCTACCTTGGACTAAAGGGAACCCTAAATAATTACCGAGATTGAAAACCATGCGAATAGAAGAGAGGTTAGCCATATCTTTTTTACGTTGATGAACACATGGTAGCTATTAAGAGCCAACTTTTCTATTCAAAGTACAAAAAGATAAGGTGATAAAAGATCTCCATGACAAAGGCCTCATGTTGGCTTAAAGGAGCCGACTTCTCCCCGTTCCTGGATAGATGCAATTATGAAGAAGAAACACACCACATAAAAAATAATGATTATACTTGGTTAATGGTTATACTTTAAAAAAAAAATTATCTGCTTCCCAAAAAAAATATCTACGATAACTGTCTTTGTTATACTGTTCTCCTTCTTCCTGTCCGTCCATATTCTTCGACAAGGGAGTGCTAGTTACATGATTTTAATTTTCTGCCAGGAATAATGATTAAGTTTTTGCCGATTGCTGCCAGGAATTAAGATTCATCATTGTATTTGGAAAGTTGAAAGGATATTTTGTTCAACAAACTATAAGCTGTGCTTCCATTGCTCTTTTTTTAAAAAATAAAATAGAGATTTCGAAAGTTCCTTTGCTACATTGTTCAAAAAAGAACAATATTTGCAAACGTGATGCATATTTTATTGCTCATAAATAAATTGAACAATAATTCTTGTATCCTTTTTCATTCTTTGTTGTTGTTGTTGCGGTCCCAAGAAAACGTTTTGGACTAGACTGCTAGGATGGAACCATAGAAGCGTATTTCAAAATAAATATTAGGGCTAGTTGATAAAGTGGCCTCGCTTGCTAAAACATCAAGTCGTCTTAAAGGCATGAGTAGATTGTCCATATTTCGGAAGAGAATCATGAGGAAGAATTAAAATATGAAAAATAGGCTTTAATGGAGTAGATTGCCCCACATGAGGAAATTTCAGGAGAGAATCCTTTTCCATAATTATGTAATTGATGGCTCGAACCTTGAATAATCATGAATCTAGTATGTTGACTTTGTACCAGAATTAAGACAATTAATTGGTAATAAAAGCTGATTAATTTTGTCAGAGAAAATATACCAAAAATGAAAAAAGATTGAAAATATATTCCATGGTTTGCAACTTTGACTCAACCCAACAAGCAGAGCAATATATCTCACTTTAGTGCTTTTCTCTATTTCATCTCAAACCATGGCTGCTGCATCTGATAAGAAGAAGGTTAGTACTCCTTCGCATATACACGATGACATTGCTCTCTCTATACTCTCCAAATTACCTCTTAAATCTCTCACGAGATTCACCTGTGCCAAGAAATCATGGTCTCTTTTATTTCAAAACCCTCATTTCATGAATTTGTTCCGCTCTAATTTCATATCCAAACATAATGAGGAAGAAGACAACACGAATCTTATCCTAAATTATGACTCTCTGTGCACATTTTCCGGTGAGAGTTTTGAGAATAGAGTCAGTTTAGAGTTGCCACCTCCTCTTCATTTTCAACGAGAGGGTTGTCCATTTATTTGCAGTTGGTGTTCGGCTAGTGTTAATGGCATTCTTTGTCTCTCTCAAGGTTTTCTTAGCCCCATGACCATTGTATTGTGGAATCCAGCCACCGGGGAATTTAAGACTGTTCCTTGTAGCCATCGACCATATGAGAACATTGAGTTTAATACTCAACCTTATTCATTTGGTTATGATCGTGTTAGAGATGACTATAAGATTATTCGAATGGTTAATTTTCACATATTTTTTGAAGGTGCTTGGGTTATTTTGCCAGAGAAGAATAGCCCTTTCTGGGAGATGGACTTGGATTTTGATGATGATGATGATGATTTTTGGGAGGGGGTGCCAATAAATATGTATGACCCTGATTATTGGGAGATATACAGCCTCAGAAGTAACTCTTGGAGGAAACTTGATGGTGGTGATATGCCTATGCCTGATTCTTGGGATGAGCGTTGTCAGGTGAACTTGAATGAATTTTGCTATTGGTTGAGCCTTGATAATGATATGGGGTCGTTTGACTTTATCAATGAGATATTTTTTGTAACAAACTTACCTTCATTTGACTTTAGCAAAGAGACATCCTTAGATGGAGTATCCTCTATCTATGATTTCAATCGCAGGAAGTTGGAGAAAAAATTGGTGGTATTAAATGGGTCAGTTGCTTTCATTTGTACTGTCCTCATGACCGCTTATATTCACATATGGGTTTTGGGTGAAATTGGTGTTAAGGAATCGTGGACTAAACTTTTTGTATTTGGACCTTTACCTGGCATTATCCGTCCTATCGCGGTAGGAATAAAGAGCGTTCTCTTCTACATAAAAGAAGATATGGAGTTAGCATGTTTTGATTTAAGTACCCAAAGGATTGAGGAAGTTTGGGTTAATGGAGAGCAACTAAGGTTGCAAATTATAACTTATAAGGAAAACCTTCTTTCTTTTGGTGGAATGAATAATTAATTGTGTAGTCTAATCTCTTAAGTTTTTAACTAAGAGGTTGATGAACATTGTTATTAGATCTATGATTTTGTCGAAGAGGAGTGTTATTAAGTTATTTGTATACAAGTTGGTTCATCCGTTGCTCATATTTGATTGAATATTATCAAGTCTAAGAGAAATAAACACATTTGTAATTTTTCTATGCTTCAATCTCTATTTATTTGCATCTTTTTCCATTGTATTAATGTTATTTTATTTTGATTGAGTTGAATCGTCTCTATTTTATTTACTAATGTTGCAGCAATTGTTGTGCTTATTAGTTTCTGACTTTCTATCATTTAGCCTATTTTCTATTTTGCAATTTGTTCAAAATTGTGTGACTTGATGCTAATTAAATGAAGGGAGATCGCTGATATTGGCGCAGAAAGCGTCTGTGTGGATGACTAATATAATTGGATTATTGCTTTGCTTGTGTATTTATGCAGTACATTAAACTGGTTTTTGATGTCTTATTTTCTACCATGTCTAGAGCTGCCTTTGCTAAAGCACAGGTTCATCTATTTGCTTTCCTCCTAGAGAATTCAACTATGGAGTTTTGCTAATTATGAAATAAAGTACGACATAACTGAATGATTCAACAGAATTCTGATCTGTGTTTGAGGATTGTGAAGCGAGTCAGCGACAAGTTCAGCATCAAGATCAAAGAGACCATACCCTCACACAAATGCATATACCTAGCCACGATTATGAGAGAAAAGTGCATCAACATTGCACTTCAGGAATTTAGCATTGGGATGGAGCCACGTTATAATATGGCTTTGGGGCTGCTGTTGCTCAATCTCCCCTTCCCTTGTCGTAGCACATTTGCCATTTCATGTATAATATTTCCATTCCACAGGGACTGGTTTCGGCTATCCTATTTGCTCCACAGGAGCATGCACCATTTTGCGCGTCTTGCTGACTCAAGACGCTGCAACATTAGAAAAAACCTGCATATATAGGATGCAGTCTATCATCATATATATGCCAAATATTTTCGCAGTGTTAGACAGAGAAGGCTTGAAAAAGGGCAGTTTATTCGGAGCAATAATAGTTTCATCCGCTTAGGAAGGCATTCGCTGATTAATCTCCATGCGATGTTGTTGAATTGTGAAGTAACTTTTATCATATGGCCTGCTTTACTCAATTTTTTAAAGCAAACTTTAAATACTTGAAACAAAGTGATTCATCACACTTCCAACCCTTAAAAACACGATACTCGAATGCTTTATGTGGTGGGTGAAGCATAAACTTTTGGTCTATAATACTCTCAAATAGGAAATATAAATGCAGAAATTGGAAAGGTAGATAAGGTATGTATCAATGTTCTATAGCTAGGAAACTCTTTGGATCTCATAAGTTTGTATCTTAGAATAATCTGCATAAGTTGTCTTTAGACAATCCAATTTCTGTACCAAGATTTCCTTAAGCTTTATAGGGAACTAAGGGTTAGGCATGCTCCAATTGTCACCAGTAGAGTTCTATAGTATCAAAACTGTATAATTTTTTTAGCAAAAATATGAAGTGAGCTTTTAATTAAATTTGTTTTGCTTATTTAGAATTAGAAGTGAATGTGATCGTTGAAACCACATATTGTTATTGGAAATTCAAAGATTTTCTGATGTGATAAACTTTTGACTTGTTTGATGAAATGTGAATTTGTTCTTTACCTCTGATGATATTATTAATGATATTGAATCAAAGTAAATAGTTCAATTTTATAATAAAGACTATTACTCAATGAGTGTGTCCAAATTGCATAATAATATGCAAGATGTAACTTGAATTTGTATGATTTTGATTCATGCAAGAGAAATCAGAAGAAATGGAAAAATTATATTCAACTTTGCTATGTCTGCATTTATTTCTTAAAACTTTCATTTCATTCATTTTCACTCTAAAATTTTACCCTCTTTCACCCACAAACAATTATAAACGTTCAATCAATCTCTATAGAAGATTAAAGAGTGAATCAAAACATCTTTTATCCATACTCGATTGCATATAAATAAGTGAATTTCTTCTTCTTTTTCAATGATACCAGAGTTTCCATATTTTTCTTGTTTTTCAACATTGATATGTTATGCACCGTACAACGAAAAACAATTATTTGATGGTGCAGCACACTGCACACTAACGTTAATTTTGAGGTTAACTTAAATTCAGTTTAAGTAGGTTCATGTAAACTTAGTTTACATAACCTACTTAAACTTAGTTTACATATACATACTTAAAATAAGATTACACAGAATCATTAAACAAAGTTAAAGAGGTTAAAACAAAATTTAACTTTTAGCATGTACATTTAAATTTAGTTTACATGACCTACTTAAATTAAGTTTACTTGACATACTTAAACTTTTAGGTATTTAAACTTAAACTCAGTTTACATGACCTACTTAAACCGAGTTTAAGTATGTAAACTTAAACTCAGTTTACATGACCTACTTAAACTAAGTTTAAGTATGTACACTTAAACTAAGTTTACATGACCTACTTTAACTAAGTTTACACTACCGATTAAACTAAGTTACATGATGTATTTGAAAATAAAATATTATTTAAGGGTAATTTTGTCATTTTTGGATGCAATTGGAAATACATGGGATGTAATTAGAAAAATTCTGAATTTATTGTGCACATTATGGTTAAATACATAAAAATTATGTATAAATTAAAAATAGTGATTACAATTTTGCGTTTAACATTTTAAATATTATTTAACCTAATAGACAAGTATTAAAAAAATTAAAAGTGATTTTTAGAAGAAGAAAAAAAGGTAGTTAGTGCTATTTTTATCAAAAAAAAAAATGGTTCCTTCAAAATTAATATTTATGTCGAAGTATAATATTTTAGTCAAACTCAATTTCGGTAGCTCATAAACCCATTTGGTTGGGTGGCGTGGTGTTTTCTTTAGAATTTATAGTGTATCTTCTCAATATCTTAATTTTGATTTTTTTGGTTATCGATTTCAATAGATTAGTTTGACTTCTTTAAAAAAATATAACTTATTAAATAAACAAATCGGCCATATCCATTTTCTTCTTTTTCAGGTACAAAAATATTAGACAGAAAGAGGAAAAAAAATAAAATGCAATATAAAGAGGAAAAATTATCAAAGAAATAAAATATGTCTATAATATGATTTCTCTCATTCTTTGATAAAAGTTTTTTTTTTTTTGTTTTTGAAGAAACATGCCATAAATGTTTAACTACGAAATCTTAAATGGCATCACCGAATCACAACCGTTCACTGCTTCAGATATCAAACATCTCTCATCAAAACATTGCACGAGCATTCATTAGGTCTGGTTCTTTGTTTTCCATGTTTTTCTGATTGAAACCCATTTTCAATTCACCCAATTTGTATCGAAAGTTTGCATCTTGACCAACTGGGTCTCTTCCAATATCTTCAGATTTTGTTGGGTCTATGTTGTTTTTGTGTTTTGTTTTTGTATAATTTTTGGAGTTTTTGAAGCCATGGAGGCTTATAAGAGATGGGTCAGACAGAACAAAGATTATGTTCACTCCTTGGAGTCTTTGGCCAATGTAAGTTTATGTTTTTCATTAATAATATTATTTTGTTTAATTTAATTTAATCATTTTGTTGTTTAAATTTACCTGTCATGTTCAATTTTTAAGAAAGGTCATGCTTTTTTGTTATTACAATTGTTTATAAAACGGCACGGACACAGACACCAAACACGACCACTGACACGTAGACACCGATAATAATTAGTAATTTAAGAAAGTAGAAATGATTAAATATGCTCAGTGTTTTGTTGGTGTACCTTAATTCTAAAGTGTTGGTGCTACATAGTTAGTTATTACATGTTGCAATATCTATAACTGCAGAAGGGTAACACAAGAGTTAGAGGAAAATGGTGATTCTGTTATGAATTTTGTTGATTGATGGTTTTGGCTATTGTTGGATTAAGTGCTATGTTATGATGGATTTTTCGCTGATAATCACGAATTTGGTATTTCCTTCATGAAGTCTGACAATTTCGTATTTTGAATATCAACTGAAAATGTTACAATCCGTGACATAGAAATTCGACTAAGTTTTAAGTTGGTTGTCGACTGCCTAACACAACTCTCCTTTTATTTGGGGCTTGGTACCGGCTATGCATATCAAGGTTTAACACAGGCAGGCCAACTGAAAATGGTAGCTTAAAACAAATTAAACTGCTAGTTTTTTGTGATTGTGACATTGTAATATGATCATTTGTACACCACTTTTCATCTTATATGGACGCCCGATACCTGATATGACACTGACACGTAGATACAGATGATAATTTTAAGAAAATAGAAGTGACTGGAATATATCATGCTGGTGTCCGGTGCAACTTCAATATTAAGTTTTGGTGCCTCGTAGTTAGTAATTACTTGTTGGCTGTTGCGACATCTATAACTGCACACGAGTAACCCAAAATTCAGAGGAAAATGATAATTCTGCTGTGAATTTTGTGGTTTGATAGTTTCAGCTATTGTTGCATTAAGTGGTATCTTATTATGGTCTTTTGCTGATAACCACGATTCCGCCATTTCCTTCATAAAGTCTAACAATTTGGCTTTTTATAATTTGAATATCAACTAAAAATGGAATCTTAAAACGAATAAACAACCATTTTTCTGTGATTGTTATTGTTTGTTTAAACAAGTCTGTGGTATGTCATGGAGGACATTGTTAGAAGATTGTTGTATATGAGCATTTATACTCCACTTTTCATCTTATATAGGCACACCACACCTGATATAACACTGACACGTATATACGGATAATAATTTTAAGAAATAGAAGTGACTTGAATATATATGTTGGTGTCAGATGCAATTTCAATATGAAGTGTTGGTGACTCATGGCTAGTCATCGCTTGTTGCAATTTCAATAACTGCACAAGAGTAACCCAAAAATGAAAAATCAGAGGAAAATTGTGATTTTGCTATGAATTTTGTTGTTTGATAGTTTTAGCTATTGTTGCATTAAGTGCTATCTTATGCTCTACTTTTTTGTTGGTAATCAAGATTTCTCCATTTCCTTCATAGATTCTAACAATTTGGCGTTTTGTCACTTGAATATCAACTGAAAATGGAATTTCAAAACAAATTAAAGAACTAGTTTTCTGTGATTGTGATTGTTATTGTCGGTTTAAACAATACATGAAGGCCATTGTTGAAACATTGTTGTATATTAGCGTTTGCAGAGTACTTGTTATCTTATTTGTTCATTGAAAATGTGGACAGGGATTGACATGGCTTCTTCCGGAACGGTTTTCTGAATCAGAGATTGGACCAGAAGCAGGTTTTGTGAATTTTTGGTAACTTTTGGCTACTTCTTTTGAGTTAAAAATTAGTGTAACTTATAAGACTCTGTCTCACTTTAAGTAATTAAACAAGTGGCAAATGACTTAAGTTTTATTCTTACTAGTAAGAAATTTCAGTTTCAGTTGTTCACAAAATGGGAAGAAAAATAATATAAGACTGTGCTGTTGCAAAATAAAAGCTTATATCAACAATTATATGTTAATGTTGATCTTCAAAATGCTAACTAGGAAAAACAAAAGACTTAGCTGAGCCTCGTGCCTTCGTAGATTCCTATTGCTAATTTCCAACTGATATTATGTTCTTCTAGTTTATTAGATTACCAACATTGTCTTTAAGACTTAATGAGCTGCGGTTTTCTTATAGTATAGTTTTAATTATTCTTTTTGTTATTATAGACACATGCACCTTGCTGAAAATATCTGTGATTTCATGTAGTGACAACCATTCTCGGAATCGTCACAGCTATCAATGAACATATAATTGACAGTGCTCCTAGCCAAAATATTACAGGCTCTATTGAGCCTCATTCATTTCCTTATCCATTATGCTTATCTGCATTAAAGGATCTGGAAACATTAGTCGAAGTCGTGGCACAGCATTACTATGGTGATGATAAGAAATGGAATTTCCTTGCTGTTACCGAAGCAACCAAGTAAGTAATATGATGTGATTTAGCATATTGTCCACCGGTGTCGTTACATATCTCTAGTCATCAATCTGTTTTATCTTATTATCTTGACTTACTCTAACTCAGGGTCCTGGTTCGGTTATCTTTGTTTCGAAAGAGTGGATATAAAATGTTGTTACATGGAGGCGAGACATCTAATGATGTGATGCATTCAGACGGCTCTACTTCACAACATTCAACAGCCATGAACCCGAAAGGGCGTTACAATCCTGGAACAAACCCGTGGAATCTGGAAGGAAGAGCATTGTCTGCTTTAAGCCAATTCGGAGAAAAAGCAAGGATGGTGTCAGAACCAGTGTGGTTACGTAGGGTTCATCACCAACAAGCAATTATCGAGCCCGCTGGTAATCCGTTCTAAAGATACTTTTATCACTATTCTGTTATGGAATAGATTATACTTATAAGGATTTAATTAGTATGCAGAGGCAGTGTTAAACTTTTTTACGCGTGCATTAAATTACCTCTCACCATGTATAGATATTTGTAGAGATATTTTAGGAACAAAAATAACAGTTATATTATGATGTAATTTTATTGGATACACGTGTGAAAAAGTTTTACACTGTCAATGCCTAGAAATTAATCTCTTATTACAATAAATGTGAAATTATACTAATACTTGTTTTCCACTGCATTGTTACAGCTCCAAGGGTAGTGAAACCTACACTTTCCACCATATTATCAAAAAAGGGTCTTCGTGGAGCTTTCTTTTTAATTGGAGAAGTTCTATTTATTACTAGGCCACTTATTTATGTTTTATTTATTCGAAAATATGGTACTCGATCGTGGACCCCTTGGTTCCTTTCACTGGCTATTGATTGCATATCAAACAGTATTCTCTCACTTGTTACAACGACAGTGGCGTGTGAAAATCAGAAAATAATTCATCTTTCTGCTCCAGAAAAAGATGAGGTTTGTGTTTCCATAGGCTTTGAGCCATACTAAATACAATACTCTCGGCTTGAAGAGCTAATGCTGAAATGGTTTTGCTTCAGGTTAAACGAAGGAAGATGTTATTTGTACTTTACCTAATGAGAGATCCATTTTTCAGCAAATATACTAGGTACCGATGATCTAACATTCTGCTCTCACATTTTTTTATACCTTTCACTTCTTTTAAACTATACATTTTGCAATATGCCACTTCTAAGTAGGGGAAAATATATGAAACTAAAAATTATCTGCCTAATTTTATAGGCGAAAACTCGAAAGCACGGAGAAAGTTTTGGAACCTATACCTGTCATAGGATTTCTTACAGGTGTGCTTGATATTTATATATTTCCTTTTGTTACCCTATTTCTGCATCTTAGCTTAGTAGGCTACTTTAAATATCTGATATGTTTTTCTTAATACATTTGTTGCAGCGAAAATTGTTGAGCTTACGATTGGAGCTCAAACACGTTACACTTACATGTCGGGATCATGATACAAAATCCAAAAGAAAAACTTCTTTCCCTCCAAAATTGAGGGAATATATTTTCACTATGCTGCCACACTAAGTTTTGTTCCTCATTTTTTCAAACAAAGAGGAGACATCAAATTTGATACTATTATAATTGAAAAGCAAGAAACAAGCAAGTGTGGGAAAAATTGTTTGCAAGGATAGCTCTACTATCAACAATTGGGTATAAATCTGGAGATTTTGTTTCACTCCTACAAAATTAGAGCTTGGTGGGACTATACTTATGGTTCTGAGCATCAGTTGGAAAGTTATATTGTGTTTATTAATTAAACTTAGAAAGTTGTATTTTTTTTAGGCTAAATCCAGAGGTTGACATATTTACATGAACTAAAGACATATTTGAAATAATATCCAAAGGTTTTTATTGTTTTGAAAAACCACATGGTAAACAATTTGTATGATTTTTTTTGAAATTTTCTAGTCTTTTTTCATGCAAAATTTACAGTCACACCTCTGTTATCCTCTTGTGTTGTGGACAGAATTTCTCATCACATCTAAACAAATTTCTTCTGCACAACATAAGCTGTAAGTCCATGTAAGTTTTTTGTGCCAAGTTTTGTTCAATGAGAAATAATAACCTAACAAACTGCATCTACACCACGTAAACTGCAAACAATTTTAAACTATGCAGACACAAATGAAAAATAAACAAATAGAGGGATTTCTCTAAAATGTGCAGAAGTAGAGGTATTTGAAAAATTGCATATCAGCTGCTAATCTCGAACATTATTGATATCTTGCAATTCAACAAACCTGCTCACTTGGCCTTTACTTTTCTCATCATATGTGTTTCTCACACGCCCTGTTCGAATTCTAAAATCTGAAATAGACTACATGACAGAAACCGATAATATCATCTTCATCAATCTTGATTTTGCAGAAAATCGCATAGCTAACATACAACTTCTTGGACGTCCGCGTCCCAAAATCATACAAATTTGTTAACTTTAATCTCAAAGCACCGGAATTTGAATGCAACCTACCAGCCACTGATTATGCATGTTTGAGAGTACTCCCGATAATGATAAGCATCATCTACACCATCAATTTCACATTCAATTCTAGTACAATGATCCATGCTAGAATAGAATGATTAGGGCAACCATTAGACCTGAAAAAATTCATTCATAAATGCCAAGAACAAACAGGTTTTGTATCTCATTTCTCCATACAAATAAATGTAAAATAAATAACAAAGTCACGTAGTGACTCCGGAGTTAGTCACCTTATCAGTTGACACACATATAGAACTAAAATAAGTGTATATTATATTGAATAAATTTAATTAAACAGAGAAAAATCCAATGAAACTAGAAACCTAGCTTCATAATTTACTCGTGGAAGCGCAATTCTGACTTTGTTGTAGGGAACCTCGTATCAACTTTCACTATCTGTCCACTTTCATTCATCAATTGGAATTGGTTCTTGAATATGTTGAATTTTATTGAAGAATCTACGTATAAAATTTTGCAATACTATAGATTTGTCACTCTTGTTCTATTATTTTTCTCTTGTTATTGACAGATATACTCTATTTTACAGAAAAATTATCAAGAATGATAGGGAATTTGCATCTTCATCATATACCAAATAACTAAAAATGTTTCAAAATGGAATTGGGCATTGACATGATAAATAGGTCAGTGAGTTTCCAAGATTAGTCCTCATAAACCTTCTATCAGATTCATAACAATTCAGCAAGATAGGAGTTCCTCCTAATTTTCCACTTGATATCTTTCTTCTGACTTCTGTGATATCCTAACTAAGATAAACTTCAATTATTAACATACAGTAACAGCTCCTCTTGAGTGGAATCTAGAAACTAATATAGAAGATTAATTTTTATGCATTGACGGTGTAAGACTTTTTTATACATGTATTCAATCGAATCATGTCAAGTATGTAAAGTATATACATCATAACAACTATAATACATTGAGTGACCTTTCCATCTCTTTGAACTTTTCAATTTTCAATGGCTTAGTGTACTTGCAAAAGTACATAGAATCTAGGGTTTAGACTGTTTATGAGATGCCTTGAGAGTGCTCCCAAGGGTGGTATTTATAGCCTCCTTATGGGCTTGTTATAGCATGACTTCAGCCCCAAGGAAGTTGGGCTTTTGGTCTTTTAGGTGGTTTCTAGAGGTTTCTAGAAGCTCAGAAATGTGGCGCCCTAAGAAGGGTGCGCCTAGGCCTCAGGAGCCCTTCTGGAGGGCGTCTGAGCCTTTCTAGAGGGCTTTTAAGCCTTTAGGAATATTATGACGGTCCACATCCCCCCAAGCACGAGTCATGGGACAAGGCGAAGTGATGAATCTGTAAGGTCAATCGTATAGGATACTTTAGAGTGTTCTAGATGTTTCTAAAAGCCTTTTGAGGTGGTGCCCTTAAGGGGACACGACTAGAACCCTTTTCGGCCCTTCTAGAGGGCGTTTGAGCCCTTTTAATTGTACATTAGCGGTCCAAATCTTTTGTCGAGTTCGCTGGCATATGGTACGACTAAAGTCTTCGTTTTTGTTAGATTTAGATATAAAGGTTTAGCTTTGGCGACTTTTCATTTTTTGCTGACGTGTTCTAATCGTAGCGTCTTTTTGATGTAATTTCCAATAGGTGAACCTTGAATGGCACCTTACAACTTTATGATGTTACTTTTATGAAGTAATCTCTGATTGGTGGGCCTTGAATGTCGCCCTAGTATTTTACTTGTAACCTTATCAATTTTACCTTAGTATCTTGATATGAATGTTGTTTTAGGCTCACTTGATTGTAGAATTCGCCACGTCAGAGCCTTTGTACAAGGTTGATGTTTTAGGCTTGCTAGATTGTAGATTTTGCCAGGTGAGAGCCTTGTACAAGGTTGACGTTTAGGCTAGCTTGATTTGTAGAATTCGCCCCATCAGAGCCTTTCACAAGGTTGACGTTTTGGGCACCGTGTCGATTTGTAGAATCCGCCCCGTCGGAGTCTTTATCAAGGTTGACGTTTTGGGCGCCATGTCGATTTGTAGAATCTTCCCCGTCAGATCCTTTATCAAGGTTGACTTTTCGAGCGCCATGTCAATTTGTAGAATCCGCCCCGTCAGAGCCTTTATTAAGGTTGACGTTTCGGGCGCCGTGTCGATTTGTAGATTTCCACCCCGCCAGAGCCTTTAACAAGGTTGACATTTTGGCGCCATGTCG
>Ga0315913_1000057_pt1 | contig 57708 bp, 24 predicted proteins | sample MpolsnodulesMG_FD_207736 | JGI IMG/M metagenome (GOLD analysis project Ga0315913, IMG submission 207736) | Medicago polymorpha root nodule microbial communities from Los Angeles, California, United States - small nodules | ecosystem: Host-associated > Plants > Roots > Nodule | place: USA...
TAAAGAGAAACTTGTCTTTAGAAAGTAGGTCGAATATAAAGTCATGGTTTAGGGTTTGTTTGTGAAGGATTCGTCATTATGATGAACCAATAATCCCAAAACGCTTTTTATTATTATTGTTTTTAACCTTTAAAAACCCAATCTTTACAATCAAACATTCTTCTAATCATCTCTTAAAAGTAAATCAAATTGAACAACTTCATGTTGGAACGATACTCTCTTTTTACTACTTCGGTAAAATCGTACACTTGCGGTTTTGCTCATCACCTGCGAAGGAGCATTTGGTGGCTTGATGCCAGCTTCCGTCAGATCGGCTACTACGATCTCGGCGAGGATCTTTTCGCTGGACATGGCTAAGGGTGTGTACTCGGTGAAGCGACCGTTAGGTCGTTTGCCTTCAAGAGCTACTTTGCCTTCCTTCTTTTTCTCGTGGAAGGGCTTTTTGGAAGATTCAGCAGAGGGTCCTCTTTCCTGGATTTGTCGAGGTTGTCCGCGTACAGCTCCTCTTCATATATGATGTAGATCATTGAGATCGCTGGGAACTCGTTGAGAGTCCTTGGACGATCTAGGCGAACAGCCTTCTTGACGTTTGTGCCCTCGCGCAGACCTTTGGCAATGAGGTACCGCTTCATTGTTTCATCGGCGCCCCTTACCTGCACAACTTCTTTGTTGAACCTTTCGATGTAGTCCCGAAGAGGTTCGCTCTTTCCTTGAACAATGGCTTCAAGGGATGCCACCATCTTTGGTTGCGTCCTTGAAGCGGTGAAGTGGGTTGTGAGCTCGTCGCAGAGGTCGCTCCATGAGTTGATGGAGTTTCTCTGCAAGTTCTTGAACCACGTAATGGCTCCTCGTCGTAGTGTAGTGATGAAGAGCTTGCACTTTACGGCGCCTTGCACCGATTGGTACATGAGAACTGCCTCAATGTTCTCGATGTGCTCATGTGGATATGTTGTCCTCTCGTACGAATCCATTTGAGGAGGCTTTACTAGTCCGCGGAGAATAGGAGCTTCCCAGATACGCCGTGTGAACGGACCAAAAGCATTACGGTCATTCCGGGCATCGTTGTTGTCCTCGGAGCTAGAAGGGGACCAAGAGCTTCTGTTGCATCTTGGTGGGGATCTCCTTGGAGGGGATCGTCTAGGTGATTTCCTTCTGGCTGATCTCCTAGTGTAGCTTGGAGATCTGATGCTTACTGAGTGCCGAGGGGATCTGGAACGTGAGTGGCAAGGGCTCCTTCCTCTTTTGTTAGGTGTTAGGGAAGTAGTCTGTTTACTTCGGATTAATGGGCGCGCTTGCTCCAGATCCATCAGGCGTCGGATTTGTTCCTCGATTAACGACAGTTGTCGTTGAACCGTTCGGAGCAAATTATTGACGATGGCACCAGTCAGTGTGGCATCTTCTGGCGTCTCTATAGGCCTGTAGGGGACCCTGCAGAGGCCATTCTTGGAGAGGAACTATTTGTACAAGTTCCTCTCTGGGTGTACCCACATGAGAAGGTGAAGATGTCATACCATCGCGTTGAGGGATATGAACTTCACTTCGTAGCTGTGAGTTGGCATCGTTGGCAGCCATGGTAAATTGTTTGGAAAGCTTTGGTTTTTAGTAAGTTAACAACTGGGAGAGCTTGTATTTCCCACAGACGGCGCCACTAATCGTACCTGATCAGAAGGTGACTGCTGGTGCTTTGAATACGGTGGTTTGAGTGGCGGTAGAACGCTTCAAGAATGCTTCTTGGAATGGCGGTGGGGTGTGTACCTGCAGGCACTCCGACGCTCAAGTCAATAGAGATCAGAGAGTGAGGCTTAAGAGGGAGAGATAGATTCTACCTTGGGGACTGCTGAGAGTCCCCTATATATAGAGGTGGAGGGCAGCAGAGCTGTTGTAATAGCACACCTGGGTCCGGCGGTTACGAAATCGTGAGAAGTGTAACCGCCAGCAAAATAATTGCGGGAACGTGCAAATAGACGTTGTGGTTCGTTTGAACCGGTCCTGCTTGCTCCGTGCACCCCCTCGAGGAGAGGGGGTATGTCACAAGTAAGTTTGCCAAACGTGGTGCTTGGGCTTGGGATTGTATTGGGTCTAAGTAAGTGGGCCTATAGTCCTTTTGGCCGGTCCAGAACACTACCCATACCCAACGGGGATGAGAAGTCGAATCTCATCCACGTCCCCAATGGGTTCGGGTATCCTCGCCTCATCCCCATCTAATTTATTTTAGTAAAAAAATAAATAGTTTTCAACCCCAGGCTCAATGTTGTAATGCATTATCTAGAAAATAGACGATAGCGATCGATGGCTATGGTGATGGAGTATAGATAGACCGAGGATGTGAGATGTGGAAGGAGAAGAGAGAGAGAACTTAGAGAAGTGAGTGTCATCTGAAAGCCTAAAACTTTGATTGTGTTAGTGAAATGATTTAGGGTTTCAGATTCTATTTATATTAAAGGAATAATAAATTAATTTTTTACATTCGGAATGAGTTTAAGTATGGGTTTGGGGTGGGTACTTATATCTCAATGATACTTATATGTTGAATGGTATGTAAATTAACCAAATCATTGGGAACAAAATTTCTCCACTACCTCTTCTACCATTGGTGTCTTTGAAGAGAAAACGGTTTCATTTCAACCCCTCCAAATTAACTCCAAGCACCACAAGCATTAGGGCTCCCGTCCACTCTTAAAAACATCACATTGTGAATTTATATGCATTTGTCTTGGTAATTTGAAGTTCGGCCGTAAGGAAATGATAGTCTAGCTAAGAATTATTCCAACCAAATATCGAACTCAGATTGTTCTGAACGATTCATTCTTTATGAATCTCATTTACTACTTGAGCTCAATTGCTTGGTTGTTTCTAAATCACAAAGGAAAAAGTTGAAATAACTTTAATTCTTATCTGGAGTAGTATAATGTCATTTTTACTTTTTAGGTTAACTGTAAAAATGTCACCCTACATGCACGTTTTAACACAATTATACTGTAATAGGTTAAAAATGAAATATTGTAATCTCAATTTCACATAAGTCATAGGGCTTATAAATGTACCACATAAAAGTAGATAAAGAAAGTGCAATTTTTGTGGTTGAATGAACAACAACTCATTGACTATTTGACTTTAAGTCGACAATATGTAAGTGCTGACAAGGAGACCACTGCCTCTCAAAATTTAGTAAACGTGCTTATCAATTGCACTTTGCCAAAATCTTGTGCACAATATTTCTTCCACATTCTTCATCATTTCAAGCGTGTTGCATATAATTTTGTATTTCAAAAATGATAGGCTATTTGACAACTTTGAGATGTATTTGTTGAATAAGTTTGGTAGTTCATAAATGATAGGCTATTTGATAACTTTGATATATGTTACCTTTGACATTTTCTTGACTCAACACTACTACTAATATGAAGGATTACAGTAGTTCACTATTTTGGATATAGGCCTCTCATTAACTCATGGGAGTCTACATGAATTTCATGCGAGTGAACCATATTTTAGTTTTTAATTGTCTGAATAGTCATTGAATTTAAAAATAAAAATAAAAAATAAAAAATACAAATCTATATAAGTGTCTCTTTTGATAGTCAATTTTATCATTGCTTTAAACCTAAAGTTTGGAGTGTAAAAACATCAAACATCATTATGTACTACTAACATTTAAACAATATTGGCACTCATAACACAATAATCATATTTAACACAATAAAATAAAATACAGAACTTACTTGGGACCATAAACCAAACCCATTAAAATAAAATAAAATAGAAAATATCATGAAGAAATTCCTACTAATATAAAAACCCTCAGAAATAAATGGGGGATCGTATTCCACCAAATACATACCGAGTTTGAAATACCAAAATCAATAAATTTATCTTAGTCAGTACTTCTCTATCTCTAAATAATTGTATTTTTAGTATTTTTGTATGTTTTAAAATGATAGTCGCTTTAGAATACAAATGCACCATTTATTTATTTTTTCACTATTATACTCTTATTTATTAAATTTCATCTAACTTAATTACTCCACTAACTATAACTAATAAGGATATTTTAATAACTGATATTAATTTTATCATTTTTTTAAAATTGTGCACAAACTTTATACAACTATTATTTTGACACGGATGAAGTATTTTCCTCCTTAAAAATATGAGAAGAAAATAATCACATTTGAGTGGTGTGTTTGATCCGGTTTAACCATCTACTTTTGAACTTTCAAGGGATGAGTGTGTTTTTCTTTCCAAAGCATCAACCACCAAAGATGAATCTCAAATGTGTATTTTATTAGATAGTTTGACCCTCAAATATGTCTTTCATTTATCATTTTCTATTAAATTATTAATAATTAAGAGACGTCTACTTTTATAGTTTTGATACATTTGAAGACCGTAATGAAAACACCTCACACATTTAAGGATTTAATACAATATTGATTGATAGCATTATAACTCACACATTTAAGGATTTCCACAAAGAATTTGGATTCCATAAAAATCTAATGACTTTCAATATTTTTTTTTTTTAGAGATACTTTCAATATTATTTAGATTCCAATAATTTTATTCTCCTTTTTTTTTGAACAAATCAAAATGATATATATTAACAAAGACATTGCAATTCCCCGCACAAAGTGTACTGAGGAAAAACAACGCTCAAAAGTCTACACCAGGATGCAGTATAATTACAAGCGAACACCCATACAATGAAGTGGGTGCTGCCACCAATCATGATAACATAAATGAAATGATGGTCATTTAGCTTTCAGCCACAAAAAAGAATGCAATTTGATTTTCTCTATGAGGACGGAAGAAGTATTTTTGAAGACACAGTCATTACGGTCCTTCCAAATCACCCAAACACAAGCAAACCAAATAACTTTGAAGACACACTGAGAGCTTTGAGGAATACTCGCTAATAACGTGAATTGAGAATGATGCTCCCTCACCTAACAAGGAAACACCGTCGGTATACCTATCCAATGACGCACATGTAACCAAACCGTATTGGGCATGTCGCACTCTAAAAATAGATGATCAGCTGACTCGGATTCACCGCAACCATAGGCACACACAGTATCCTCAGCCTGAACAACTCTTCGCCGCAACAGATTATCCTTCGTGGGAAGACGGTTGCGAAGCAAGCGCCACACAAGCAGGGACACTTTTGTCGGAATGTATCGCTGCCAAACATCAGCGACCGTGCTTCTATCTACTTGCTCGTTGGAATTTTATTCTCCTTATCTTACAAAGAATTTGGATTTCATAATAATCTAATGACTTTCAATATTATTTAGATTCTACTAACTTTTTTTTAAGTAAGATTCCAATAATTTTATTCTCCTTATCTTACGAAAGAATTTGGATTTCATAAAATTCTAATGACTTTCAATATTATTTAGATTCCAATAATTTTATTCTTCTTATCTTAGAATAACGTAGAATTCTCACATTTAAATTATTGTACAAAATTGCCTTTGGGTTTCAAATTCAATTCTATGTCTACAGGGTCTCTATTTTATGTCCTTGGATTTCCACAAAGAATTTGGATTCCATAAAAATCTAATTACTTTCAATATTATTTAGATTCCAATAAAAAAAATTTAAGTAAGATTCCAATAATTTTATTCTCCTTACCTTACAAAGAGTTTGGATTCCGTAAAACTCTAGTGACTTTCGGTATTATTTTTAGATTCTAATAATTTTATTTTCCTTATTTTGATTAACATAGAATTCTCAATTTTAAATTATTGTACAAAATTCTGGTTCAAGAGGTGAGGTGAGATGGTTGGCGATAAGTGTGGCAGACACTGTAATGCATCATTAGGGTGGATAAATTAAAACAAAATAGAGAGATGTAATTTGGAGTAACTCAAAAAAGTTAATCTTAAAGAGTGTATATATACACACACACTTACAATGACATATCTATTTATTTTATTTTTTTGAATAATGACATCTATTTAAATGATGGTTGCTTGAATGCTAAACAAAATAAAAAATAAATAAGCAATTTATTGAGGAATAAATTACTTAAGACATGTTTTTTTTGGGATCAAATTATCTCTTATAAAATATTATATCATTAAATATTAAATTATCTCTTTTTAAATTTTTTGTGTTAACCCTTTTGTTTCTTTGAGAATGGCATTTTGATAACTGAAGTTCGACTTCATGATAATTATTTGGTGGAGTTCATTAATCGTTTAAATCTAATCATTTGATTTAACTCTTTTTAATTCTTGTTATTAGAACACAATTACCCCTTGTGGTTCAAAAGAACTTTCTTGTTTTCAACTCTATTTTAAGGTACTATCCAAATGAAACGGCAAGTGTCTTAGAAGAAAGGCTTTGGGAGTTGGGACATTGATTAAATATAAACCTACTTCGGTACATTCACGTGATGCACATTTCATTCACATTTTAAAATATTTTGAAAATGAATTTTTCAGCCACAACTTTTTTGCTTTTCACAAACCATAATGAGATCACTAGCTAGAAAGAGTTATGTTGATCATGGATATGTTTGTGGAAACAATGATGATAATGGCCATGGCAATGTACGTTAAAATCAATATAATACTAATTATGGTGGAAAAATGACTTGGTTCAACAATAATGAAACTGATGATTGTGGATTATACATGGATTATGGATATAGTGGAAGAAAATACTGCTGATGTTTATAATGGTAAATTATAATGATATAGATGAAGAAATGTTGAACGAAATACCGGTGGTGTCATTGTCTACCAAGCATTATTATTTTATTTTTTATATATGATTCGGGTGGACCTAAGATGATCGTTGAGCTATTTGGATCCATTGTTCGTTGGGGTTGAGCTACTAGTTTGTCTGTTGTCTGTCTGGTTCATTTGAGTTATGGTGCAGTGATGGCTTTGATGGGTTTGTGAGCCTCCGATGAGACGAAGTGGGATTGTGTACCTACATGCGCTCTAACGCCCAAGTCACTGGAGGTTCAAGAGGTATAGGCACAAATTTAGGGTAAGAAGTGTCATACCAGACTCAAGGCTAAGGCCTGGTATAAATAGTGGTTAGGTGGGATTTGGTTGGCAAACCTTATCCTGACAATCGAACATGTGGATACATACGTGGATAACCCTTGACCTTAGGTGAGTTGCCTTCGGCCTACGTGGGTGTGGTCATTCCCCAGACCTCGTGAGTAACCATCGGCTCGCATTGTGATATGGTGGATTTTAGGGTGTGTCATTCGTATGGTGTCGACTGCTTAATAGACTAGGGTCGGACCCAAGCGGAACCGGATTATTTAGGCCAGTTCGAAACAATATACACATACATGTGTACATTAAAGCGGTTGGGTTACCCAGCTAAAGGGTTTAAAAAAATCGGATTCAAACACTAGTGAAAGTGAAAATGCTAACAAAACAACTAATTACTATATAAGGAAATCTCCCACAAAAATCATAGCAAGATTTGTTATGCACCTTTCAACCCAACTCAACCAATCATTCATTAAAGCCTCAAAGTACTTGCACGCGCACTATCTTAATAACAAGAGAAAGACAATGTTAAGATCGGTGATCCTTTTGAGTGAACTTAAACTTTGGTCAACACTCTCTTGTCACTAAACTTGTTCAGATTATATTTGCCGAACGATATTGTTCCTGGTTCGGCAAATATAATGTGAACTGAAACAATATCTATTGTTTTTGGTTTTTTTGTTGATCTCTGTTAATTATACGTATATGTTATGTTGCATGTTTTAGATATGGACCACCTTAGAAACAACATACCATCCATGATTGCTTCTGCCAGACGAGACTGGGGAAGGGGAATGGGTCGCCGTGTTTATGGGTCCGAACCATCTCAGATGAACGAGCCTAAGCCCCGGCCTGAGCAGAACCAACTAGAGCAAAAGAATGAGGTGGAGGTGGAGAACGCGGATGATGATGAGAAGATGTAGGTGGAGGTGGAGGTTCAGCCACAGTCTCCGGATGACTATCATAGTGGTCTATGTCACGTGTTTGTTATCACCCAGTACCATCTTCATGTGGCATATCGCATTTTTGAGGGAGTAGTATATTTTTACAACTTTAACTTTTTTATGTATATTTAAGGATATGTTTGATTTTATTTATGTAAACTGAATTGAAACGTATCATAATAGGTCTTTACCCCTTGTAATATAGGTCATTTCCAGTTTTTTCCCCTGTAAATTTTTTTTTTTGATTTACCCCCTGTAAAAAAAAAATTGTTTTCTTTACCCCCCTAATAGGCCAAACAAAAACCAATTTTTTTTTTCAAGAAATTTTCGTTTTTGTTTGGCCTATTAGGGGGGTAAATCAAAACAAAAATATTTTACAGGGGGTAAATCAAAAAAAAAAATTACAGGGGGAAAACCAGAAATGACATATATTGCAGGGGGGTAAAGACCTATTAACCCTATTAATTATTTTTTTTATAAAAAGTTTGTAGTGGCAAGCCAATTTAAAGTGTGTGAACAACGAGAAAAAAAATTATAGGTTAGACAAGAACCATTTTGATATGATGCAAGAGTGATGGTTCAAAGATGTCGTGCGAGCTAGTAGGCTTCAGTGACTACAAAATGTCAGTTATCTTATACTCGACCACGACCTGCTGTCAGTTATCTTCTGTTTGATGGGATGACAGTGACACTTGATGAAGTGTCATGTCTGCCGCGTCTCCTTGTTGAAGGTTGGCTCCTAGACAACAGTTGTCCTCTTTACAAGTCTAAGGCGGTTAATGTGATGGTTGAGCGGTGGGGTCTGATGTGGTTGACGATGAGTACCATGTGAGAAATCAAAGGGTGCTCATGCACGTTTCAACTGGTTTAGGGCATATTGTAAGAAACGACTACAGGAAATAGCTAACGCTGAGGAAGATGGTGATGTTGAAGAGATACCGGCGAAGCGGGACCAGGCTCTCCGTGTAACACCCTAAACCCTGAATGCAATAAATCATGCAAATAAATCAATCAAAGAGCTTAGATGCTACATCTTCATTTTTCTCAAAACATGCATAAACTAATTTTCACAAAAACTCGCATTGGAAAAACAACATCATAAATATCTCATCAACATGTAATAATCCACAAGTTCATGAATAATAAAATCTCAACACCATGTCTCAGGTCTCACAAACAAAACAATAGTCTCCGTAAATAAATCCAATAACGGATAAAAACATAAATGCAAAAGTCCTAACACTCTTAAATCAGAGTCTAACTAGACTCCAAGCGAAAGACAAAATGTAGCTCCAAGCTAGTCTTCGATTACTCACAAGCAAAGCAAACTCAATCCTGCATGCCGTCTACACCATTCATACAAATGGGTAGATGGTCAACCAAACGACCATTGGGGTTAGGTAATATTCCACATAATAAAATATAATCAAGTAAAAGCATTCAAGGATTTCAAGTATAACACATATACATACTTATCATTCCAAGAATACTAACTTCATTTGAATATTATCATACTTCAATCATAGTATATCAAGCACATTCATTCTCAAGATCAAGTAAATAAACTCTTAATCAAGTCATCCAACAATGAATCATCACATCAACATTATTACTCAAGTATACTAGCATAATCAAGCAAAAAATGCAAGTTCACAATTCCACATAGTCACAACATTCACCAAATTTCACCAATGCACATAATCACTAAATCACATAGTCAAGAATGTCACATTTCACAAATCTCAAGTGCATCCAATGTTCTAGACACTTCTACATGCATGTGGTACCAAGTTTAGATTTTGGAGGTAATCTTACCGAGTTATCCACTAACGTAATAATCACCACCAATTACGTTTGTCACTAACTAACGTAATAATCACCACCGGTTACGTTCTTCACCAAAAGACTCAACATGACTATGAATGCATGGACTTTCAAGTAAGGACTCGACAATGCACAAATCATCAACTCTATATTATACAATTTACACCATCATATAATATCTTCACCAAACACCACCATTTGCAAGTTATAACCAACAAAAGATTCATCATCATGATCATCAATAATTATCAGCACAGAACAACACCGTTTCACAAAGCACATTTCACATAATAGACGGACAATCAACCACATCAAGATAACCAACATATTAAACACCCAACAATCATTGATTCATTCTTATTTCATCATATTATCATGAATTCAAAACCATTTGCAAGCTATTCGATCATAAAACTTCATTTTGACAAAGTTCATATATTTTGCAAATTCGTCTATTTTCAATTATCTCAACCAAATTAAGATATCATGTTCTTATACTTCCACAAATCATTCATATATATCAATTAATACTACAGTAGTTCAATCATAGCATTTCCATTTCACAAGGTCCGTTTAAATCTCAAAATCCACAAGGTTCGTCTCATTTTCATCATATTTCAAAATCATTTCTTTTTCAACGCAAATACATGTTAAACCACTCATACAAGTTCAATTACACTTCAATTAGTTTGGTTTAGGTGTTTGAGACTCATAGGTATACTTCAAACCCATAAAAATGCGAAAAATCAAACATTCCATGCACAGGACAGGTCGCACGGTCGTGCAGCGTAACAGCAAACCAAGTTCGTGCCTCCAAGCGCAGGGTCCATGCCTCCAGGCATACGGTTCGTTCCAACCTGACAGCATAGATTTTATGATTTTTGAACTTTCTCATTTTTGCGCGTAAAATTATGATTTTTGATCCGTTTTCGATCTTGTTTTCACCAACGTGTCCCAATCACTTAAACCACTCAAGATCCACTATAAAATGATGTTTTCCTATCTCAAAACGACTTATTCCAATTCATCAAAATGGCTTATTTCTCAAAAGTGCTTAAATCAAATTTTTACTCAAAAACCCAATTTTCTCCTAGACGATCCCATACCCAAAACCTTTGATTCAAAACAGATATTCTAATAAACCTAACTCAACACAACAACTCATTCAAAATCATCAAAATTAAATTTCTCCTCTTTTGACCCATTTTCATAAAAATCACTACAACACAACTTGGCCAAACATCACATTTATCATCATCAAATTCATGAACTCTCATTACCAACATATACCCAACAACATTCATAGCACATAAATCATAAATTTAACATTAATCAACAACAACATTATTTTCACCAATTTAAGCTAAATTCCCAAAGTAATCATTTCAATACATATCAACAATGAAATTTAAGCATAAACAACAAGTTTTCAACAATTTTCATATACCTAAACTTACCACATAATTTCAGTCACGAAAATTACATATATAATCATTATTTTTCACAAATCAATCACAACAATTATGACTCATAAGTTAAAAACAAGATTATAGATTATTAAGTAGAAGAAACATATCCCCCTTACCTTGTTTCTCCTTAAGCTAAAGCTAATACACCAAAATCTTCACTCCTCTTGTGATTCCTAGCTCTCCTCTTCTCTCATCTTCACTTGGATTCTTCTCTTCTCTTCTATCTTCACTTCTCTCTCAACTCTCTCTATTTTCTCTAGCCACTTTTGTGAGAATGTGTGAAACGAGTGTAACCCTAATTCTCCTCATAAGTTATCCTTATATACTCCAACCTATTGGGTTAGGTTATCTCAATCCATAATAGGCCTAGTAACTCTTACCACCAATTAAAAATGTTACTACTCACTTAACTCACTAAAACATCTCATTAATTATCATTTCAAAATAATTACCTCAAGTTACTACTAAGTTAGTAAAAATAACTATTCACACTAAAGCGCTAAAATAATCTATATTCTAAAATTACTAATTTACCCTTACTCCTCAAATGACCAAAATACTTTTAGTCATAAAATGACTAAAATACCATTCTTGCCTAAAAATCCACTAATCCCAAATCAAATATGCAAACAAGCAATTAAACACATATAATAAATAAATAAAATAATCCTAACGAAAAACGGGATGTTACACTCTGCATCTATCTAATATACTTGGTGAGTGTCACACTCTTCACTAACAAGAGCACAAACTATGTAGACGTGACATACCTGAAGTACTTCCATGAGCTGGTTTCGAATTACGCATGGGGAAAGGTTTCCCTTGCTCACTTGTACAAAGAGCTTAACAGTGGAGCCAATTATAAGACTTCACGGTTGGCTAGATACTTGACCTTGTTATAAGTAAAAATAGTAATGAATTGCTTCTTTATTTGCATGTTAACCATGTTTTTAATATCGATATTGATATGTTGTTGTTGATGCATGGTTGGGTTTTTCAGCATTTTTAGTCTATCGGGATTACAGATTATTGGGATGGATATAGGGCGGATCGGTACCCACATGTCATAGATCTCATAAGATCACGTCTAGATTACTTGGATCTTGGGTCAGTTCGCATGAACCCGTATCAAGTCCACCATCAGACATCTATGTTCGAGCGAATCAATCTTTTAATGTCTCAGATACGGACCTCGTAGGGTCTAATATATGGAACGGGCCATGCACCAGTTTGGTAATGTCAAAACCATCCCCATGCATCAATAGTGCAGGAGATCAGTCACTGCTACATGCAGTATCTTAATTATGTGATGACTCGGTAGGATTTAGGTCTGCCAACACCGACTGGTTTAGATACGAAAACTGGATACATGAGATTGTATTTTAGCATCTCACATCCAGTCATCATAACTCTGTCGCATGATGTTCATATCCCGACGCCACCTGAATAGGAGGCCATTGACGAGATTGTTGTCGAGCAATATGGAGACCCACAATGCTAGACTTCAGGTCACGGTTAGCACGCATTAGAGACCATACCTTTGCTATCATAGGCGGTGGTTACGTAGAGGAGGGAAGTTCAACTTGGATTAAGTTGCATGTGATTATGTAGGAGGCTCAAGAAGAGATTGTTTATCGTCGTAAGGGTGGTAAGGGTACCCAGTAGTTTTATTAGTGTGTTGTAACCTATGAATAACTTATCTTGTTTTATTTGTTTGAATGATTTTGGGTTGTAACATTTGAATATTTGTGACATTATTCTAATTTTATGTTACATGTGTGTTGTTTCATATGCTCTCATTAATTTATTTGTTTATAATTTGTTTTGGCACATGTTTAAGTCATCAATTTGACATAAAAAATAAGGTGTTAACTAGTGAACACATATTCTGCTTTTGTGCTGGCACAGTTCGGCAAATATAATTTGAACTGCATGTTAAAATGTTCAATATATTTAATCTAAACTGTGTCAATTTATACATTACAATCTGTTTCAAAAATTGCTCTTATGGGTGGTTTGATACATTTCGAATTATATTCAGCAAATATAATTTGAACTGCATATTAACAAGCTTTAGATAAACATGAGAAATTTTAGAATTGTTCGGATCATATAATCCAAAACATATAGTTCAGATTATATAATCCGAACAAAGATAATTTTGAGAGAAAAAATAAAGCGCGTAAAAAACACATAGGGTGAAAAAAATAATAACCACGCTAAAAATCCTTTAAAAAAAATCAAACTAAAACTCTATAGTCCAATCCCTACAATTTACCTGGTTTAACGGATCGGTCCATACGGGCTAACCCATTTTTACGGTAATATTTCCTTCCACTTCTATTTATTGTATTTATTTACTTAATGGGTCATGTTAACTTGTGTCATTAGGGCACATGTTAAGGATTCCCTAAATAGTAAATATCTTTATATAATACAAAAGTCTACATCTATAAGCAATAGTACATGTGACATATTCATGCTCTTCATCTCATTTAATGCTTTTCTATCAATGAATCAAAATGGATATTGAATTATTTATTTTTATTAGTCAATTAAAATGGATCGATGACTCATTTATTTTTCATGAGCCAATCAAAATTGATTATGACATGATTTTTTTTCCTATATATAGAGACAATTTGCTTTTCATTATTTTCGTCTACATCTTCCTCCCATAAAAAATCATTGTTTTCAACCCCATTCTCTTTTCTTTTATTTGTTTATTTCTTATTTTTTATTGTTTGTTTAACATTTATTATTTGTATGTTACATTTTATTGTGATTTCTTATGCTGCTATTTTCTATTCATATTCTCTTTTAAATTTTTCTTTTAATGTTTGTTTCTATATTCTTTGTTTTTGACAGAATCTCTATTCATGTTTCTATTTTCTTTTGTATATACAAACAAAATTGTTTTTATGGCTCCTTTGATTTATTTAAAACAGACAACAACAAAACTAATATTTTATAATTAAAAAAATAGATATTAGAGTGGACAAAGTTATTAATTGATGAGCGTATAAATAAAAAAACCAAACAAAGACCTTGCGTTAGTTTATAGTGTTTTTGATTTTTTTAGTTTTATTTCCTTCATCCTTATGAAATATTTAAATGAATTCATACTATTATTAAAAATAATATTCTAATTAAAGATTATTAAATTATTATATTTTTTTAGAAAAAAATATTAATGTTTTATTTAATGCCATATCTTTGTATTCATTATTTTTTAAGGAGCATTCATTCTATTATTAAAACTTATAATCACAAATGGTTTAAAATCGACTCCATATTTAATTCTTTCCACAATATTCGTTCCACCCTTGACTTCTACGGAAAAACAATTCTTTCAAAACACTTCTACAAACTTGAAAAATTAAAATTGATTGATTTTGAAATTGTAAAATTAAAATTGATTGATTTTGAAATTGTAATCATAGTAATTTTAAAAATAAATATGAAAACCAAGTATTTTGGCTCAAGTTGTTTATTTTTTTTTTTTGACGGAGGCTCAAGTTGTTTATGAACGGCATCAAATAATTTTTTTTGGGAAAACCCGAATTTTAGTTACTTCGCAGTTGAACTCTTCTCTTAGGAACCATAAGGTTAACAAAAAAAATATAAAGACACATAAATACCCATTATTATTATTATTATTACAGGGAATAAATGTTCATTATCATTTTTCCTAAAAATAATCATACAATATACAACAATATAATTTCCACTAAACGGTCTTTGTTACTTTTCTAAAAATAATGAAATTGAATATGTCATCATATTTGTACACCTATTCCTTTTTAAAAAAATGATATTGCATAGGTTTGTATTATATACAAATTTTCTTGACTTAATTATATAAATGGTCCCTCAACTTATTTGTTGTTTTCGATTTGGTCCCTTAACTCTAAAATTTTCCTTTTTGGTCATTTATGTACACTTCCGTTAGTTAATTTGGTCCACGCCGTTAATTTTTTAATGCTTAATATCTTAGATATGATTTCAGCCATTAGATTGCATGACCATTGTATGTAACGGTGAACCACCAACACCAAATTTTTTGTTTTTCTTCATCTTCTCCCCTCATGTTCTTCTTCAACTTCATCAACAACCACAACAATCCTTCAATCCAAAAATTCATCAACAACAACAACAAATCTAGAAATTCATCAACAACAAACAACAATCCTTCCCCCTTTTTTTTTCTTTCTTAATCTTCATCATCTTTAATAAATGTTCATCTTTAACATCTGTTTGGTAATGTTGCTTTCTTCATCATTAGACAAAAAAGCTAAATAAACAAACACGACTAGAGCTTTTCTTTTAGGGAATAAATTCTTGACAACCGCAATGATTGTCTCTCCCAAGATATAACAATTGCTTCAGAAATAATATAATTTCGCATTTTATATTTTTAGCTTTGAAAAACTGACATGTCCTTTTTACTGAAATAATATAATTCTTTGCACATGACCATGGCATATTGATTTTGAAAAAGGAGGGAAGAGATTAAGTTTGAGGAGAGAAGGGTGGCCACGATAGGGTTTTTAATGAAGAATTTGGGTTTTTTTTTTTTAAAGAAATCTGGGTTTATATGAACTTTTTGATGAATATATGAAGATGATGATGAGTATGAGGAGGGAAGAAGATGGAGACATGATAAAAAAATTAGATGTTGGTGATGCACCGTTAGATACAATAGACCTCAATAATCTAGTCATCCCCTTTTTGAAAATAAGATCAAAGGGCTAAAATTAAAAAATTAATAAAGCCTATGGTAGACCACCTACAATGTTGGTCCACGAAATATATTTGGGGTTAAAGTTAACTGATATGGATCACCATGACTGGCGGAAGCGTATTTAAGGGACCGAAAAGATAAAATTTAGAGTTAAGGGACCAAAATGAAAACAACAAATAAGATAGAGGACCAAAGGATCAATTAAGCCAATTTTCTTCTATTTAATGGTGTTTGTTTTTGTTCATGCTACTAACAAAGTTCGATTTTGTTATACGATACAGGATCAAGTTGCCATAACTTACACAAGTTAAGAGATCGATTTGACTTATATTAAAATTAAGGGACCAAACTGAAATTTTAAAATAAGTTTATGGGTTAAATTGACCAATTTTAAAGTTATGGGACTAAATTGAACTTTAAAATTAGTTACAGGGTCAAAGTGACATTTAAGCCAAAGAAAAAAAATTAACAATATGAAAAAATCATATAATTATAGAAATAGTAATAAAAACAACATTTAAAAGGAGAATTGAATGATATTATTAGTATTAATATTTTCTATCATGTTTTTTTTGTTAAATATGGTAACATGTCTTTAATTCTTTTTTATAAGTTAATACTAAATTACTAATAGACGCAATTGGTAAAGGATTGACTTAACTGCAAGGTACTTGATTTAACTTATGGTGCGTGCGCGGGGACTTCTTTAGTGAATGATTTACAAGTACCTCTCTAAATGCTCTTTGAGCCATGAGATTTGTTCTGACCCTAATGAGCTTCCGAAGCCTAACTCATCTAAACATTTTATCATTTTTATAAATTATAATTTTTTTTAAAAATTAAAAATAAAAAATCTCAACTTTTTTATTCAAAATGAAAGCCTAAATTTTAGCATATTCTAAAAGAAAAAAAATTAATCGAAAACATTTTTTAGGAAAGATTATTTAATAAAATGGAAAAATCATATAATTATAGAAATAATAATAACAAAGTTTTGAAGAAGAATCGAATGTTAGCCAAAATTATATTTGAGCAATAACCGATGATTTTTTATATTCCAATTTTACTAATTTTCTACAAAGTTTGTGTTGCAAATTTTTTTAAAGTATGTCGTGTCCTTTTAATATCATAATGCATGTAGATGTCTTTTAATAACAATTTTTTTAATGCATTTATGTCTAATTTTATAAATAAAAATGTGCATGGGATAACTCTTTAATGATCATTGCACTAACGATTGTTGAGATATAATATTTAAGGAAGTTAATAGAATAAAAAACAAAAATCACAATGAATTTATAATAGGTTGCGGATGGTGATCGGTTCAGTTATTTCGGACTCTCAATCCGCTTTTATTAAGGGGCGGCAAATTCTAGACGGTATTTTGGTGGCTAATGAGATTGTGGATGAAGCCCGTAGACGTAAGAAGGAGTTGTTACTTTTCAAGGTTGATTTTGAGAAGGCTTATGACTCCACCGATTGGGGTTATTTACAAGAGGTGATGCTGAAAATGGGTTTTCGGACTCTTTGGAGGAAGTGGATTTAAAGAATGCATTGGGACGGCCAAAACTTCTGTCTTGGTTAATGGCTCTCCGACGGGTGAGTTTCCTTTAGGAAGGGGGTTGAGGCAACGTGACCCTCTTTCTCCTTTTTTGTTTCTTTTGGCGGCAGAAGGATTTAATGTATTGATGAACTCCCTGTCAGATAATAATTTATTTACTGGTTACACGGTGGGCAGCAGTGTATCGATGACTGTTTCACATCTTCAATTCGCAGATGATACCTTGATATTGGGTAACAAATCTTGGGCTAATATTCGTGCTATGCGGGCGGTCCTTGTGCTTTTCGAAAATCTGTCTGGTTTAAAGGTGAATTTCTCTAAGAGTCAGTTGGTGGGGGTTAATGTTTCTACCTCCTGGTTAACAGAAGCGGCGATGGTGTTGAGTTGTAAGGTGGGCTCTGTTCCCTTTGTATATTTGGGTTTACCTATTGGGGGTAATGCGAGACGCTTGGCTTTTTGGGAACCATTACTTCATCGAATTAACTCTAGACTGTCAAGTTGGAACTCTAAACTACCACTCATCTGTTTCTTTATTGCTCTATGTTTGGCTCGGTGTGGTATTACTTATTGAGCTGGTTGGGCTTCTCGACGGCCCTTCCTCTTGGTGTGATTGATCACTTTAATCAATTCTCCTTGGATGATGGAGTCGTGAAGGATCGCCGTGCTATTCTGCAGGTTATCTGACTCGCAACTACGTGGGAAATTTGGAAAGAAAGAAATAACAGGTTATTTAACGGCAAGCAAAGCTCAATTATGCAGGTGGTTGATAAAATAAAAACACTCGCTTACATGTGGTTGAAGAAGAAATACACTACGCTTCCCTTTAATTTACATGCCTGGTGGCTTAGCCCATTCACCATATTGGGCATAGGTTGACTGCTATTTCTGTTTCTGTTTTCACTGTTTTGTGCGTGTACATAGTGGTCTGACTCTGTTGTTTCCACCCTAGTATGCCTTGTGCTAGGGGGACCTTTTGATGTGGTAATATAATTCATTTTAACCTCTTCAAAAAAAAAAATATTTTTAATAAAAAAAATATGTCGACGAATGTTGATTTTGTGAAAGGTATGAAATATGATTTCATCTATCTCCAATGATACTAGTAGTGTTCAAAATTCAGAACCTCTAAATCTAAAGTTTGTCTTTTTACTACTAGACTAAACACTGAGAGTTGGAAAATCACAATTAACTAGACTAAATCTTGAGAATTTATCATAATGCCGTGATTTCCAATGGAGCGTACATTGGGTTAGGTAATCATGTTAGGCCAATAACAATCACACAAGTTAATTTGACACTACATCTTCACGCAAAACCTTAAAGCCTTAGACATATGAGTCATCTCATTTATATGTTGATCAAATTCTACTCTTTCTTCCAATATGTAGAACTTTAACTCACACTTCATACATTAACGTATTTTAATCAAGTGTGTGATTTTATGCATTCATAATTATGTGACATAGTCATAAAAAGTAAAATAGAGACACAAACATGTTCAAAAATGTGGGTTAGTGGTGATTTCATGGATGTAGGTTTATGTTCCTTTCTTTCATGAGAAGTGATAAATGAAATTAGAAGTAAAATGAATACGAAAAAGGACATTGAATATGAGAGAAATGATAAGAGAAAAAGATATGTAATGTGTTTTCTGTCATGAGTTGGAACCTCTAAATTTAAAGTTTGTCATTTTACCACTAGATTAAACCCTTAGAGTCGGAAAATCACAATGAACTAGAAAATGCATTTTTAATTCAAATTAATCATGATAAATAACATATTCATCATGCATGAACCATCTCGCATCTTATTTTTTTTACTGAATTTTTTTATTGATTTAATTATTCTTGATTATTGAAATTACACGATCAAACACATTTTTCAAAAGTTGTTGGTAATGTTATGAGTTTCTTGAAAGGGTTGAGAATTTTTCAATAATTAATTTACCAAAACATTGGACTCAATTAAGAACACACCACATCATCTAAAAACGTATAATAAACATATATGTTGTCATCTTGGCATTACTTAAAAGTGCTTTTCCAAGGTTAAATCCTACCAAAAACCAAAAATAAAAGAATTTGAAATAACAGAAGTTGAATGAAATAAACGGTATGAAAGAGAACAACATGGAAAAACTTAAATTTAATATTTTCCAGAAGAAAAATTAGACTAAACCAAAAAAGCGTCACATCCTTTTAATTTTTTTTTTAATAAGCATGTATTTTATCAACTTAATATAATACATCTGCATTTGTCTAAGGTAAAATCCCATCAAATGCCAAAAAAAAGTAAATGAATTTGAAAAAAAAATTAAGGTTGAATAAAAAATATAGCATTAAAGCGAATGACAACTAATAACTAAATTTAAGATAAAAAAATCAAACAAATGACAATCAAAAACTAACAAATCAGTTTATCATAATGTTAGGCCTTCCAATAGAGCCTTCATTATGTTGAATAATCATGTTATGTCAATAGCAACCAAACAAGTTAGATTGACACTACGTCTTCACAAAAAATCTTAAGGCACTAGATAAATGGGTCATCTCATTTCTATCTTGATCAAAATCTACTCTTTCATCTAATATGTAGAATGTTGACACACACTTGAAAATGTTAACATATTTTAACCAACTATGTGATTACATGTGTTCTTAATTATGTGACACGGTCATGGAAAGTAAAATAGAGACACAACATGTTCAAAAATTTGGGTTGATGATGATTTCGTGGATGTATGTTTATGTTCCTTTCTTTCACGAGAAGAGATAAAGAAAATTAGAAGAAACAAAATGAATATGAAAAAGGACATTGGATATGAGAGAAATGATAAGAGAAAAAAATATGCAATGTGTTTTGTCCATAAGAGAATAGTGAATAATACGAGTTGTCGTTAATTTTATAGATTTGTTGAAGGAATTAAGGAATCTTGAATAATTATTTTACCAACAAATTAGACTTAATTAAAAAAAAATTCAATATCATTTTAAAATGTTTAATAAGCAGGTATTTTGTAAACTCAACAAAACACATCTGCATTTTTTCATTGTTACATACCACCAAATACCAAAATTAAAGGAATTTAAAATAATAGAGATTGAATAAAAATATAGCATGAAATGATAAGGGGAAAAATAAGGAGTGTGTGTTTTGTCTGTGAGAGTATACGAAATATATTTAGTTGTTGAGGGACTACCGGGGATCCAAAAACTAACAAAAAAATTCATCATAATTTTGGAACTACCGGGGAATCCTACACTGGGCATGATTCCTACATTAGACTAAAAACCACACGAGTGAGATTGATATCAAATCCTTACAAAAAATCTTATAACGTCATATAGGTATACCATTTATATGTTCTTTAAAATTTACTCTTGCGTTCACGCAAAACCTTAACTCACACTTGACACATTAACATCTCTTCCTCAAGTATGAGACTCTTTGCATCTGTGATCTACCACCTTGAATCACTCCCGCTTTCCCCACAAAGTTGAATCGAATAGAGAGGAGCCACACAAATAAGAAAGATACCACATTTTCACTTATATGTTGTTCAACCTTCAATCTTCTACTCAATGTTAGATTGTAACTTATATTTGATACATCACAACATTATCTCCCTCAAGTATGAAGAAATTCTAGCCCATGCTTGGCACAGGTATCCATACTAGTTTATTACAAAACATTAATTTTTCTAGGAGAATGTTAAACAGTGCCCTCAGACATTGGTTAAGCAACTAAAACAAGTAACTTTTTATAAAAAGTTGTGTAATTATTATTTAACCAAAAATCAAAACTTATATTTTCAAGACAAATTTTTTATTTATAGTTTCTTTAACCATTGCTAGTTAGCAAGACCCTAATTTTTAACATCTAACAAAATAAATTGGCACAATTTCCTAAACAGAATTTTTATTTTAAGGTCCTTAACATGAGCCCTAAGTTCGTATACTTGCCAAACCAAAATGCTTGTAATTAACATCCCTTTCCAAAAACAAAAGCAAGAATCTGAGCATGAATTTTATTTATTTAATTAGAGTGGACACCATTAATTCTTCATGAGAAATATGGTGGACAAATTAAGAAATGCTGATCTTTATCTTCCCGTCACGGTTTCCTTGAAATTTCCACAGCAACCTCAAGTGGCAATAAATTCAAAATGGTCCACCTTTAGAAATTTTAGCATTCATATTTCATACTATTATTCAATAGAGGCTGAATTATTTGGCATCATTTTGACTCCAACATTCACACACTCCTTTGACTACGTTGATTTGTTTCTTTCAATAGAAAGAAAAAATTGCTAAAGCAAGTTGTTTTTCGTTTGTTCCTGTCTGTCCATGCCTTTCTAAAACTTGACTTGAGTTGGAAGCTGATAACTCTACTGCTTTCTAGGGTCCCACACTTGATCACAACTAGATCGTCTTTTTCTTAAATAAATGTGTTAAATTTGATATTGGACGTTTGGATTGTGATAAACAATGCAATAGGTTGGAATTAATTGAAATATTTGCTCAGAAGCACCTTAAAATTCGTATAGAAGTTGCTTTGTGAATGGTTGACAATGTATAAAGATATACTTTATATCAAATTAATCTCATGAAACTTATCTTACATATATTTTTCTTGAATATTATATTTGTTCAAAAGCACCTATATAGTATTTTAATCTCATGAAACTTATCTTACATATATTTTCCTTATAATATTTTGGGTCTCGCTAACGAATACTCCTGGAGCATTCTTTTAGTGATCCTAAATTTTAAAATTATTTTTTCAAAAAGTTAAATATTACAAATTTCAATGTATGAAATACATGTATTTTCATAAAAATCAACTATTTAATGTTTTAAAGAGTGTCTCGAAGATACTCGTTAACATTTCTTATTTCCCATTTTAAAAAACACCACCGTGATACCATTGTACCCATTTCTTATTTTAAGATAGATGAGGTCATAAAAGTCATTGAAAACTATCGTACATAAATAGAGTAGTTTCAATTCGAATTCCAATCACGGTGTTCAAAAGGGAATATACTCATTAGTGCTCCCGGGCCTGGTTAAGGAATTATAAAAGAGAATATTGTTTTGAAAATTGTGCGTTCTATTTTTTGAAAGTTAAAAAAGTATTTTTTTCAATGTAAAATTTGACTTTCCTTTCTACTTTTAGTTCCTTATCTAGTGTCCTTGGGCACTGGTTAAGAAGACCCATATTTTTATTAGTTGAACTATGACGTAAGAACTCTTTGTTTCAATTTCTATTCATATTATTAAAATGATATATTTGACAAACCAAAGTGTTTGTGTTTAACATTCGCTTTTAAGACCGACATATAATAAACGAAAATACTAATAAGTGTCCTTCAGACACTAATTAAGAAAACAAATATAATAAAAATATCTTAAAATTAAACTTGTGTAGACAATTTTTTTTTATTAAGTGTAGCCAAACCTTTGAAAATCTAAAGAATATTTTTTTCAATATAAATTTTACTTTTTTGTATAAAATAATAATAATTATTCCTTTCCAATAGCAGAAATAAGAATATGAGCATTGATGAATATTGTCAGAGTGGACACCATTCTTCATGAGAAATACTCCCCATCATTATTTGGCATCAATTTTCACACTCCATATTCTTTCTTTTCTTTTGGAATATTTCAACTTCATACTTTCCATAGTTGTAGTATAATTTAGACATTCGACTTTTTTTTGTGTTTTTTCAAAAGTGGAAAATTGCTAAAGCAAGTTGTTTTTCGTTTTCTTCTTGTTTGTCCTATGTCTTTCTTAAAACTTGACCCGTTTACTTGAGTTGGAAACAGATGATACTGTTTCCATCTAGGGTCCCACACTTGATCACAACTCGACTGTCTTTTTCTTAAGCAGTGTAAAATTTGCTAAAGTCTAACGATTATGACAAAAGTTGTGACTAATTAAATGAATTAATAGTAGTTCCAAATTCATGGACACAACCACAAATGATAAATATTTAGACACGCTCACATCAAATGGAAAAATTTAAAACAAAAATAATTAAATCACATCAATCAACATCATTTAGTTTTATTCTCTTTTAATTTTTGCATATTGGATGTGAGTGTGTCTAAATGTTTATCACTTGTGGTTGTGTCTATTGAAGAGTTTCTCTCTAAATAGATGTAGGGTGTTGTCACTATAGTTATTAAAACGATGTGTTTGATCTGATAAAAAAATAAGGGACATGATATTACACATTCAGTTGTAATGTGTTTAATTGTAAAACACTTTTAAAGGCGAGACAAATTGAGGGACAATTGGAAGGACAAAAATTGAAATTTTTATTCTTCACTAACCACAAAACAATTTTTTGTGTCACGTATAAGTTGTCTAAAATATAAAAATAGTATTTTGTCTATCAAATATCGTATAAGACAAAATATTGCTCAATACCATAAATTGTCTTGTGTAGTTCTTTCTTACATTGTGTTGTTCTGTCTTTGCATTGTTCTATCAAATATTTATTTAACATATCAAACACATATCAAGTGTATTAAAATGATACACACATCTCTAGTGTTACTTTTGTTAGTAAAAGCAAACGCTAATGACACACTCTTTAACATACTTATTCGTTAAAGTCTATATGGACTATAATAAATTATGTGAGTCTCATATAATTTTGATGCGATCAATTTAAATTTTATTAATACATCATCCGATTACTATTATAAGTGAAAAATCAATATTTTAGATTCATTCATTAAATGATGTATATGATATGGCCTATAATAAAGATTACATACATTATTAATTGAATGAATCAAAAATGTTGATTTTACTTATAATAGTGATCATACGAAAGTGGAACGAAAAGTGAATGTATCAAAGTGTGTTTTTGTATTTAATATTTTTTTTTTAATTTTGCTACATTGAGAGCATTCTTGAGAATTGGGATTCGGTGATGACAACTTTAAAGGAAGTCTATAGTTTATTTTTAAAAGTATTTTACAGATTATTTTAAACAAATTAAAATGAAAAGTAAATCACCATTTACCCTGCAAAATTAGGTCTTATCTAACTTACACAAGTAAATTTCACTTGCATCATGTGAAGGTGAGAAAAACACAAGAAGGGGAGGTTGAATTGTGTTAAATTTTTCTTCGTTTTCTCCTACTGAAGTCACTAATCAGAAGCAGATAGAATTCAGCTTCTAATGTGATAATCAGAATCTAAATGTAGCAGATAAAAACAGAGAGAGAGAGAGAGAGAAGAAAGACACAAAGCAATTATACAGGTTCCTTCCACAAACTGGAAGTAGTCATGTCCCCTTTGCACTTCCAAGGAGAATTTACTAAAAAATGTAATATCTGATTACAACTGCTCACTGCTACAACTAGCAAGATACTTCAAATTACTCAAGCACAACTGCAAGAGATTTCCTATGCTCAAGAACACAATCAAGAGACTTCTTATGCTCAAGCACAACTGCAAGAGACTTCTATTCAAACAGAATTACAAAGAAATGTGTTTGAGGTTGAACACTTGATATACAATCAACGGTGTTCACAATGCAAATCAGATACAGACTCTTAAGACTCTATAATTTCTAAGATATGAACTTTGATAAGAAATTCTAAGTGAACTTTTGATGTGAAACAATTTCAGCAGAGTTTTGGCACTTGTAAATTATTGTACGAGTCTTGAGTTTTCAAACAGCAGGTCTTCACTCCTTTATATAGAAGTGTGAAAGATACGTTGGAAATTGTCAGCGCATCAAATAGAGTCGTTTAGAGTCGTTTGAAGCTTGATCAAATCACCAACGATCTTTTGTCTGATTTGGTTATTGTCCTATGAAGGATCAATTTCAAATATATCCCAAGTCTGGAGGAACACTGGTGCAGGCATAGTTGTTGTTCTTGTCCTATTGCAGACACAAAACAGAGTAGTGGAGGTAGTGGTTGTACACTTCGTACAATTGTCCTTTTTCAACTCTCTCCAACGAATAAGCATCCAATGACTTCAAATCCATTTGAATTAGCCGTTGCTCCATGCTTCTAGTCTTCTGCAATGAAAGGCATGATTGGATCCTTTGAACAGCCTTTGAAGCTTCAATTCTTTCAGCTCCTGATGATCTTCAGAACTTCGGATGGAATCAGCTTCTGGTGATCTTGCTTCTGATGAGATGCTTCTGATGACGTCAGCTTCTGATGTACTCCAGAACCACTTGTCTTCAGAACCTCTTTTCTTCAGACGCTTCAAGCTTCCTTCTTGTTGATTCCATTGCTCTCATTTGTTCTTCCAGAACCTATGCTTTAAAGAAACACTAAATTTTTGTCTATGGTCCTGCACACTTGAACAAGTATTAGCATATCCAATTGTCAATTTTTAATACCTTGTTATCGTCAAAACTTAAAGGGTAATGTTAAACACATTTTGTTCCAACAATCTCCCCCTTTTTGATGATGACAAACACTAGTATTTAAAATGTTTAATAGTTGTTAATCTAATTAACAAGTTGACTTAAAGGGTATGAGGTTTGTAAGCTCCCCCTGAGTCTAATAGTACGTTAAGGTGAGGTTTATAAGCTCCCCTGAGTTCTATCCATGTTAATTAAATTCATCATTAGAAACGTAACACACTCAGAATAATCTCACATTGATAGACTAAGAGATGAGAAGAAGGTCCTATTTATTTAACATTGAATTTAAATTAATGGGGCTCAGTGCCTATAAATACTATACATTTACTCTCCCTTTTGTCATCAACAAAAAGATAAAATAAAGACAAAAAAAGAGATGAGTAAAAACATTGTGAGAAAATAAAGAATAACTTATAAAACATGTTCAGAAGCAACAAAAAAAAATGAAGTCAGAAGCAAAAACATGTAAACACAGTATTCAGAAGCACAAACTAAAGACAAAGATGGAAAGTAAACAAGCTAAAATTTGTGTGCAATCTAAGGCTTGGCTTGTTTCTGCACCATCTCCATCAGGTCTTGTATCAAGCTGTTTGTCTTCTATGATTGCTTCTTCATTTCTTCTTTGAACTCATTGTTACTCTTGATCAGATTTTCTTCTCTGATTCTTGCTTACTCCTGTTGATCCAGCATCTTTCTCTGAAGTTCAGCAACCAACACCTTGTGCTCAAACAAAGCTTTCTTCAATTCCTTGTTTTCCTTCTTCAAGACAGGATCATCTTTTAATTTTTCAAGAATAGGAGCATCTGAGGTTTGAATCTTCAGCTTAGTCAACCACTTGAATTCTGGATTTTCATAATGCACACTAGAAGAGATGATGCTTGAAGCATCCAGATACATAGGTGTATCTGATAAGTACAGTTTGCTCTTCTCCAGAGTTCTGTTAATCTTAATTTCTTCCAGATTCATAGTGACTCCTTGAAACCATTGTTGAAGATCAGCATGAGCGTTGTCATGAGCTTCCAAGGATAACTTCTGAAGCTCACACATCATATAATCTACTCTGCTTCTCAAAGAAGATCAGTCACTGATATATTCTCCTCCATGAACAAAACTATTCCTAGTCTTCACTAACTTGTTCAAATCTCTAAAAATATTCTCACACATCTCTTTTAATATAATTGAATCTAGCAAAAGGGTTAGTGGGAATGTGATATCTGTAAGTTGAGTGGAGTTTGAGGAAGAAGGTTCAGAGGGAATGATGGTTGAAGTATTTCTTTCAGTAGCAATGGTTTGGTTAGGGACAAATGGTGGATCATTGACATGTTCTAAAACAAATGGTGATGATGAGGCTAAAGTTGTTTCAATTTGTGTGGGGGCCTCATCCACAACATATTATATGATCATTTGTTCAGGTTCAGCAGCGTTAAGTGTAGTCTGAGTTGAAGGTTGGGCTACATTTATGGGTTGAACATTAAGAATTTGTTCTTCCGATCTAGAGAAATGTTGATCAGAAATAGATTGTTCATGGAATGATGATCTCTTCCTGGCTATGTTTCCGAGTGCAATGCCAAGAGATATGTTTGAATGGGTTGCATTGAGATGGTATGGCTAATATTCAGGATGAATAACCAGTTTAGTGCAGGTGTTTGTGGCCATTTATGAGTTAGGTTCTTGTTGTTGAGGGCTTTCTAAAGTAACTTCATCATAAGCTAATTCAGAGGCCTTTTCTAGGTTTGGCTCACAAGTTTGGGTTGATGGTTGAGGTTAAGATGATGATGATGTTTCAGGAATATTTGGCTCAGGCACTGCTTGTTCATTCACAAACTCTGCATCAGCAGGAATAGTTTGGAGTGGTTCAATCATGGGAGGTTGCATAGGATGATTAGCAGGCAGTTTATTACAAACACCAATCCTCATTTGACTTAAATCAGCTATTCTATTAAGAATAGATGGATACATAGGTAAAAATGTATCACCATCAGGCTTTTTCTAGTGCTTGGTAGATTATGATGGGGATAAGGATTTATGTAAGGTTGCATAGACTCTATTCAACGGAATATTGTCTATGTCTGAAGAGGTTGAAACAAAGGTTGAGTGGGAGGCTGAGGTTGAACTAGATTCTATTTCTATTACATTATGAGAATCAGAGTTACCTCTTGTTGCTTCTGAAGCAACAACTTCTAAACAAGTAACATCCTCCTTCTGAGTCACTTCAGCAGCACTCAACAAATCACTAGCCATCACCAACTGTTGAAGATTCTCTGCTAGCTCTACTACATTCTGAGCTTGTTCAACAGATGATTCTTTCATCAGTACTTCAGCAGGTACCTCAATATTTTTCGCAATATCCAGAACATTTTATAAGGCAACAGCATCAGCAGCCTTCTTCCTTTATACCTCTCTTGTGACCAGATCAGATGCTGCTTCTAATTCCTCCTTTTCCTCAGTCACATAGGTTGAAACCTTCAGTTTTCTGACATTTTGCTTCCTCTTCTTCTTAGAAATTGATGGTTGAGGAGGTAAAGATTGTGAAGAACCAACTGTCTTGCCACTCCTTGTTCTTTTGTTTAGAATCTTAGCAGGTTTAAGATCCTGAACTTCATCCTGAATGGTTGGCAAACCAGAACCAGTTGCTTGTTCTTGAGATTCACCTTTTTCTTTCTTAGCCTTCTTCTTCTTCTTATGTGCAGAAGCTTCACCTTTAGCAGCTTCTAATGCTCTCTTGTTGAACTTCTTCTTCTTGCTTGCAATCCTTAGAGAAGCTTCACCCAGTGTATCAGGTAGTTGATCAATGTTGAGAGCTATACCTGTTTCTTTATAATACCAAGCAGCATACTCTGCTATCACTACTAGATGATCTTCCTTAGAGATAGGTAGGAAGTCCTCCATTAAATCAGAGACAATCATTGACTCTGTGAGATCAGATTCTAGCTTCTCAACTTTCTTGATCAATCTCATACTCTTTAGAGTTTTTGAATTGATTTAACTTCCAACCATAGTGCCCAGTTGATCATCAGATATTGCACCAATAATCTGAAGTGTGTTCAGAATCCCTCCTTGATAAAAGATTTTAGATAGAAGTCTTCCATAGGGAATGGAGCTTCTACCCTTGTCTTGACTTTCTTTTAGTGCCCATATCATGTGACTAAAGATGTATCTTGGAAGGTTCACTTTATCAAACTTCACAAAGTAATGAAGAAATACTTTGTGGTCCAAGGATAGTGTATCTACTCCACCAGCTTTGGGTAGAAAACACGCTTGCATAAGCTTCTGAAGAACCTTATGCTCCTTCTGCATGTCACTGTATTTTCCTACAGGGTTACCATTAAACAATGTATCAACAACAGTTTCTTTCCATATGCTTGTTTTACTGTTCAGATCCCATTGAAATACTCCTTCAACTTTCCTTCTACAAGCTCTTCCAATTATTTCTTCATTGATGGTTATAGGAATTCCCATCAAGTTGGAGCGAATTTCAGTTCTAGTGAATTCCTTTAATCCCATTTCAACTCTTGTTTTCCCTTTCAAACTAGGGTCTAACAGAATTTTCTCAGCCTCTTCTTGCTTAGCAGCATATTTGTCATATATCTCTGCTCTTACCCAGAAGTACTTTACCAAGTACTCATATGTTGAACCATTCAACATTCTAAAGTAGCTAGTTAAATCTTGATATAGAAGATAGCTTGAGAGGTCGATACCATGATGATTTAGAGACTCAAAATCTACTGGATTCTCTACTTGTACGAACAGATCATCTTCTTCTAATTTCATTGTTCTTCCTTTAATCTGATACGCTTCACAAGAATTCAATTACATGGAGGTTCCTTGAGTTGAACTTGAAGATGCCATTGAGATTGATGAAGGTTTTAGGGTTCTAAGCTTTCGTTTTGAAAAGGATGAGATTTTCGCAGAGATTTAGTCTAAAATCAGAAAGTGTAGGTTATGAAGTGAGTAGTGTGTATTTTTGTCTAAGTGTTTTTAGCAAAAAAACGATTGCAATTCAGAAGGGGACAAACAAACAGAGCATTAATGACTTAGGGGGCGCGAGATAGTACATTCAAGGCATAAATTCATCATTGTCCACTTACGTTATACACTAATACACTTAAGCCACGTTAGAGTTCCTCAGCGTAACTACCAAGTTAGTGGGACATATGTTACCCAAAAGTAACTTCCAACGTTTCCACTAACTTTGCTATTCAGAAGCAAGAAGTCCAGCTTCTGAAGTTCAGATGCTGACGTCATCTTCAGAAGCATATTTTCCTCAGAATCTCAGTGAAGAGCTTCTGATGGACTATAGCTTTTGAATGACTTCAGAATCTAACTTCTTATTCAGAGACAAGCAAATTTAATCAGACACAAAGTGCATGTTCAAATTTTTCTTTATAAAATCAAATCTTTCCACAATTAAAGGCTTAGTAAATATATTAGTCCATTGATGTTCAGTATCAATGAATTGTATATCTAAAATTCTTTTTTGAACATAATCTCTAGTAAAGTGGTGTTTGATTTCAATATGCTTGCCTCTTGAATGTAGAATTGGATTCTTTGACAAACAAATAGCAGCAGTATTATCACAAAAAATGGGAATACTGTTAGCATTAATTTGATAATCTTCCAACTGATGTTTCATCCAAAGTAGTTGTGTACAACAACTTGCAGTTGAGATGTATTATGCTTCTGCAGTAGACATAGCAATAGTTGCTTGTCTTTTGCTAGCCTAGGATATCAGATTCTCACCAAGAATCAACATCACAAAATCCAACCAACTTATAATCTAAGGAATTCTTGTAGAGGAGTCCAAGATTAGTTGTTCCTTTCAGATACCTGAAGATTCTCTTAACAGCAGTTAAATGAGATTCTCTAGGATCTGACTGGAATCTTGCACACAAGCACAAACTGAATAAAATATCTGGCCTAGATGCAGTGAGGTATAACAAAGAACCAATCATACCTCTATATAGCTTCTGATCTACCTTTGATCCAGTATTTTCTTTGCTTAAGGTGCAGGTAGGATGCATTGATGTGTTCATCACTTTACAGTCTTCAAGCTTGAACTTCTTCAAAAGCTCCTTAGTGTATTTTGTTTGATGAACATACACCCCATCTTTGCTTTGATTTATTTGAATTCCAAGGAAGAACTTCAATTCTCCCATCATGCTCATTTCAAATTCATCCTGCATTAACTTAGAGAACTCCTTGCAAAGAGATGCATTATGAGAACCAAAAATTATATCATCAACATATATCTGCACAACAAGAATGTCTTTCTCAAGAGTCCTTCTGAAGAGTGTTGTGTCAACTTGACCTCTTTTAAAATCATTCTTAATTAAGAAATTACTCAATCTATCATACCAAGCTCTGGGAGCTTGTTTGAGACCATATAGTGATTTCTTAAGTTTATAAACATGGTCAGGATGCTTCAGATCCTCAAAATCAGGAGGTTACTTGACAAACACTTCTTCTGATCTCACTCCATTGAGAAATGCACTCTTTAAATCCACTTGATATAATATTATGCCATGATTTATTGCATAGGATAGAAGTAATCTGATTGCTTCCAATCTTGCAACTGGAGCAAATGTTTTAGTATAATCAATGCCTTCTTGTTGAGTGTATCCTTGAGCAACAAGTCTAGCTTTGTTTCTGACTACTTCACCTTGTTCATTCAGCTTGTTTCTGAACACCCATTTTGTTTCAATAATGTTCTTCTGTTGAGGCTTTGTTACCAGATCCCACACATCGTTTCTTTGAAACTGATTGAGCTCTTCTTGCATAGCTAGTATCCATCCATCATCTGATAGTGCTTCATCAACTATAGTAGGTTCTATTACTGATAACAATCCTATCATAGACTCTTCTTGTCTTAAATATGATCTTGTTCTTCTAGGACTTTCTTTGTTTCCAATTATTTGATCCTCAGGATGTGATGACTTGTACTTGAATGTATTCTTGGATTGTTTAACTTGCTGAGAACCATCTTGAGATTCATCAGAAGCTACTTCATCTTGAGCTTCTGGTGTGACTTCAGCTTTTGGAATTTCTTCATATTCAGCAGTCCGATTAGATTCTGAAGTATCTTCAAGCACCTGTATATCTACAACACTTTCATCTTGCTCTGGAGTTTCATTTCCAGTCTCTTTGTCATCAAATTTAACGTGTATTGATTCTTCAACACAGAATGTCTCTGAATTATACACTCTGTATGCCTTTGACCTTTCAGAGTAACCTAAAAAGATTCCTCTTTGGGCCTTGGCATCAAATTTCTTTAGGTAGAGCTTGTTGTTTAGAATGTAACAGGTAAATCCAAATTGATGAAAGTAAGAGATATTAGGTCTTCTTCCCTTGAAGAGTTCATATGTTGTTTTCTCCAAGATAGGTCTAATATAGATTCTATTTTGGACATAACATGATGTATTCACTGCTTCTGCCCAGAAATGTTTAGCCAAATTATTTTCATGAATCATGGTTCTTGCCATTTCTTGTAAAGTTCTATACTTTCTCTCTACAACACCATTTTGCTGTGGAGTTCTAGGAGAAGAGAATTCATGGATAATTCCATGTTTTTCACAAAAAGCTTCAAATGGCTCATTTTCAAATTCTCCACCATGATAACTTCTTACTTTTAAAATCTTCATTTCTTTTTCAGACTGTATTTGAGTGCAGAAGTTACTGAATACATCATAAGTTTTATCCTTACTTCTTAGGAATTTTATCCAAGTCCATCTGTTGTAATCATCAACAATGACTAATCCATATTTACTTCCATATAAGGATGCAGTGTTAACTGGTCCAAATAAATCAATATGAAGTAATTCTAAGGGTCTGGAGGTTGAGACAAAATCTTTTGTTTTAAAAGATGATTTCACAATCTTCCCTTTCTTGCATGCACCACAAAGTGCATCTGAATGATAGTCAATGTTAGGTAGGCCTTTAACAAGTTATAACTTACTAAGCTTAGAGATTAATCTCTAGTTAGCATGTCCCAACCTTCTGTGCCACACACATTTCTTATCATTCACTGATAGAAGACAAATTACCTTCTGATCAATCAGTTCAGAGAAGTTGATTTTATAGACATTTTCTATCCTCTTTCCCTTGAATACTATGGAGTTGTCATCCTTGTTAACTACTGTGCAGTTGGTCTTACCAAACATCACATCATAATCATTGTCACGGAACTGACTAATGCTCAATAGGTTATGTTCAAGACCATCTGCCAACCACACATTATTAATAGAGATAGAGGAGTTACCAATAGTTCCTATATCAATGATCTTGCCAGATTGGTTGCCTCCAAACTTCACATTTCCTCCTTCTTTCATTGTAAGGGTGAGGAACATAGACTTTTCTCCTGTCATATGTCTTGAGCAACCGCTGTCTAGGTACCATGATTTTTGCTTTTCCTTTGCTCTTAGGCATATCTGCAGTATTGACAATTTCAGATTTAGGTACTCAATGCTTTATGGGTCCTTTGAGGTTTGTACTAGAAGTTTTACTCTTCACTTCTTGTACCTTGTGTTGTAAGTTTGATTGCTTCTTATTAACCAATACCTTAGGTTTAGCACCTTTTGGTTTTGATTCCCATGAAGCAACAATTGTTTTGTTCTTTTGAAATATAGACTTCAAGATACCAGACTCTGGTTTCAACAGACTATGAGGAACAGGTTCTGATCTCTTCAGAATTTTGATCTTTGAAGTTTTAGAATCAGTGTTTATCATTGCCTTGGGCTTTAAGTTTTTTGGCTTTGAATTGATCTTAGCCTTAGAGCTGGAAGCTTCAGGTTCTGACTGAACAACAGTTTCAAACTTAGCACCTTCAGGTACAAAGAAGGTTTTCAACCCTTCCTTGATGCATTCACAACATGCTTTGAGACTGATTTCATTAGGTTTTCCTTCTGAAAATCCAATCTCTTTACCATTGTTTCTGTAAATGCTATACATCATAGAAGCCACTTTGCTTCTGTCAATACCAGATATAATGAAGTCTTCAAGAGAAATTTCATGTTTACTTAAAGATTTTCCATTACACTTTTCTTGTAGCTTCTGACAAAGAAACTTGAGCTTCTCTTCATAAGTTTTACAAATGAAGTCAAACCCTCTAAGTCCTTCTTCAGAAGCTTTTAGATCCAATAGTGTTGATTCTTGTTGTTTCATTAAATCAACATATTTTTCTTTTAAATCTTTCAACTCATTGGTTCTAAGTTCAAAATGTGTAAGGAGCTCTTTAAGAGACTCAATAAGTTCTTCTCTGCGAATTTTAGAGTATACCTCATTTTCATCTTTAGAGTCTGAGTCAAGTTCAGCTTCTTATGTTAGTGTAGCTACTAACCCCACAGCTACATTTGCTTCATCTTAAGCTTCTTCCTTTTCAGACCTAGATTCACTGTCTAAATCTTCCCAGATTGCCATTAAACTCTTCTTAATCTGCTTTCTGAATTTTCTTGAGTTAAAACTTGATTTCTTTGACTTGTCCTTTGACTTTTCTTTCTGAAGATCAGGGCAGTCAGCAATAAAATGTCCAGGCTTCTTACAGTTGAAGCATCTCTTCTGATCTTCTTTCTTGAAGCTTTTGTAGCCACCTCTCTTGCTTAGAAACTTCTTGTTCTTCTTTGCCAAATACTCAAGCTTGTTGGAAAGCATAGCCATCTTCTCAACATCAGTAGGATCTCCATCAGAATCTCCATCAGGTGATTCTTCTTCAGATTCACTAACTTTGAGAGCTTTTGATGACTTCCCTTTAGATGGTAGAGAAATAGATTTAACCTTCTTAGCAGGTTCATGCTCATTTAGACCTATCTCATGAACTTTGAGAGAGCTGACAAGATCTTCAACACTTAGAGTGTTCAGATCTTTAGCTTCTTCAATAGCAGTTACTTTAGGTCTCCATCTTGCAGGTAAGCTTCTAAGTATCTTGCTCACATGATCAGAAGCTACATAGCTTTTCTTCAGTATTTGAAGTCCAGAAACTAGAGTCTGAAATCTTGAGCACATTTGCTCAATACTTTCATCATCTTTCATTTTGAACAACTCATACTGATGAACAAGCATAAGAGCTTTTACTTCTCTAACTTTCTTACTACCTTCATAGTTTGCACAGAGAGAAGCAAACATTGCCTTTGCAGTAGATTTGTCTCTCATCTTCATGTATTCTGCTTTAGGTATAGCAGTGACAAGTGATCCTCTGATCTTGTGATATTTCTTGTAAAGTTTCTTCTGTTCAGGAGTGTGTTTCTTTCTATCAATAGCAGCTCCTTCTTCATCAAGGACTAAGTCACCAACACCATCTTCAAGAATGTCCCATAGTTCTTCATCTAAACCCATGACATAACTGTAGAAGTTGGTTTTCCACCAAGAAAATTCTTTAGGATCTCCATTAAACTTTGGAACATTACCAGACTCAGCTTTCTTGTCACCATAATCATATGGTACAACATTGTTGTTTCTACTGGTAGAGGTGTCTTCACCAGACATGTTTTTCTTAGATCTTTTTTTGTTTCACTGTTAAGTGTTAAGACAACAGACCAAGACTTTAGATACCAATTAAAGGTGAGAAAAACACAAGAAGGGGGGTTGAATTGTGTTAACTTTTTCTTCATTTTCTCCTACTGAAGTCACTAATCAGAAGCAGATAGAATTCAGCTTCTGATGTGATAATCAAAGTCTAAATGCAGCGGATAAAAACAGAGAGAGAGAGAGAGAGAGAGAGAGAGAGAGAGAGAGAGAGAAGGACACAAAGCAATTATGCAGGTTCCTTCCACAAACCGGAAGTAGTCCTGTCCCCCTTGCACTTCCAAGGAGAGTTCACTAAAAAATATAATATATGATTACAACTGCTCGCTGCTACAACTAGCAAGAGACTTCAAATTACTCAAGCACAACTGCAAGAGATTTTCTATGCTCAAGAACACAATCAAGAGACTTCCTATGCTCAAGCACAACTGCAAGAGACTTCTATTCAAACAGAATTACAAAGAAATTTGTTTGAGGTTGAACACTTGATTTACAATCAGCGATCTTCACAATGCAAATCAGATGCAGACTCTTAAGACTCTAGAATTTCTAAGATATGAACTTTGATAAGAAAGTCTAAGTGAACTTTTGATGTGAAACAATTTCAGCAGAGTTTTGGCACTAGTAAATTGTTGTATGAGTCTTGAGTTTTCAAACAGCGGGTCTTCACTCCTTTATATAGAGGTGTGAAAAATACGTTGGAAATTGTCAGCACATCAAATAGAGTTGTTTGAAGCTTGATCAAATCACCAATGATCTTTTGCCTGATTTAGTTATTGTCCTATGAAGGATCAATTTCAAATCCATTCCAAGTCTGGAGGAACATTTGTACAGGCATAGTTGTTGTTCTTGTCCTATTGCAGACACAAAACAGAGTAGTGGAGGTAGTGGTTGTACACTTTGTACAATTGTCCTTTTTCAACTCTCTCCAATGAGTAAGCATCCAATGACTTCAAATCCATTTGAATTAGTCGTTGCTTCATGCTTCTAGTCTTCTGCAATAACAGGCGTGATTGGATCCTTTGAACAACCCTTGAAGCTTCAATTCTTTCAGCTTCTGATGATCTTCAGCTCCTGATGATCTTCAGAACTTTGGATGAAATCAGCTTCTGGTGATCTTGCTTCTGATGAGGTGCTTCTGATGACGTCAACTTCTGATGTACTCCAGAACCACTTGTCTTCAGAACCTCTTTTCTTCAGACGCTTCAAGCTTCCTTCTTGTTGATTCCATTGCTCTCATTTGTTCTTCCAGAACCTATGCTTTAAAGAGACACTAAATTCTTGTCTATGGTCCTGCACACTTGAACAAGTATTAGCATATCCAATTGGTAATTTTTAATATCTTGTTATCATCAAAACTTAAAGGGTAATGTTAAACACATTTTGTTCCAACATCATGCACAAGTCTATTTTTTAACACTCATTTGGGGTTGACCTGGTAGTTGGCTTGGGATCTTGAAGTTTGCTTATCTCAAGGTCTCATGTTTGATCCCCTCTGGTGCCAATTTCAATGGGCAAGTCCATACAAAGTTTTACTTTGACTTTAAATGGGGACCCCGCAAGTGGACGGTGGGATTGGTCCCCTCAAATTAGTCGATTATTGAATTCGATACTGAGTTTTCAAACAAAACAAAAAATGTCTATGTTTTAACATTAGATGAATAAATCACATTATATTTCATTTCATTTAATAGTGATGTTTATTGATCCAATTGTTAAAACAACATTGTGCATGGTCGACTTATTTTCATTGTGCACCATAGACTTGGACACAAAAATAAACTCTCAAACAAAGTCTTAACGACTATTGTGGCAACATCTTACACATTTTAAGACTAAAAAGATTTGTTACTCCTAATTAAATTGATAGATAGGTATGAACACAAATACATGTTCAACTATTTAGGAGCCGAACTCATTTTCAAATGATTGATCTTGTGTGGATATAATTAAATAGGAGAATTTTCTGCTTGATCATCTTTGAAAATACTAAAAATATAGAGACAGTTCTAGCTAGTTAAGATTTTAGTTAGTATGTTAATCTTTTCTCGGAATATGTATATTCAACATTTTAAAAGTTTAAAAAATGTTATTTTGAATAAAAAAATTTCTCTTTTTCTTCGTCCTTAACAAATATTATTATGACACTTGTGAGCATGAACTTTAAATATTATTTTTTTAAGAGATAAATAGGTCAACAAAAGTTAATATATTTAGTTTATTTATTAATTTATTTGTCTTTTATATATAAAAAGGACCGGAGAAAGTACGGAGTAATAAAATCCTAAATGTCATTGCCTATGAGCAAGCTTTAGTTAGAATCGGTATAAATTTGGTGTGTTCGCATATTATAAACCGTATGTTTAAGATTGAACGACTCAGATTTTAATTGTGTGTGAAAAACTGAAAATATACAATTTAGTTTTGTTTGTTCACATTGGCAGACTGGACACAGAGAGGATGAGATGACGTAGTTAAGCAAGCCAGCCAACCAATTATTTTGAAGCAAATTTTGTTTCATTAATTGACGATCAAGCTAGGAAGCAAGAAAGGCAAGTATACCCACCACTTAGGTTTAGGTCTCCACACTCAAACATGGTCCACACTTAATTAATGCATAAACCAAGTTGACTGAGAGAAAAAAAACTGCTGCATTAGGGTTGGTCCAACAAGACGATGAATTCATTTTTAAAACTCGAGATATATAACCCCAATTGAGGTTGGCCTAGTAGTTGGCTTGGGATCTTGGAGTTTGCTCCTCCAAAAATTTCAGGTTCGATTCTCTTTCGTGCTAATTTCGATGGGTTAAGTCCATACAGTATTGGGAAAAACTCATGTCCCACATCGGATAGATAAGACTCTTGATAAGAGTTTATATAGAGGAGGCAATCCTCACCTTATGAACCGGTTTTTAAGGATCAGTTAAGCCTCTAATTTCATTATACAGAGCTCCTTGGATCAGGATATCGAGTTAAGCCTCTAATTTCATTATACAGAGCTCCTTGGATCAGGATATCAAGTTTTAAAAAAAAAACTCGAGATATATAGTGCTAGTATTTACATTTACACTAACTTTTTTTTTTCAATATTCACTCTTTTAATTTAAAAAATTTATGTGGTCATTTTAAAAATAAAATAGTGGAGTTTACGTATTATATATTGTTTTATTTTTGGTTGTATCTCAGTGACATTATTGAGTTATCTCGAGATATATAGTGCTAGTATTTACATTTACACAAACTTTTTTTTTTCAATATTCACTCTTTTAATTTAAAAAATTTATGTGGGTCTCATTTTAAAAATAAAATAGTGGAGTCTACGTATTATATATTGTTTTATTTTTGGTTGTATCTCAGTGACATTATTGAGTTATTTTTGTCTCCTTCATCTTTTAGTTGGAATTTTATACACTTGATGTGAAATGTTGCGTGAATTTCAAATATCGTGTTTTCAAAATACTGAGCCAATTTTTTTTTCTAAAGAGGTAAATTAATTATAGATTCAACAATGGATGTTATAGAAATTTTGTGATGTATCTTGTAGACGGAATATACATAAGGTAAAGCCAGTATAAAACATGTCCTAACATAATTGTCAACCAAAAAAAAATAGAACTCACTTGAGTTGATTTGGTGGTATTGACTTGAGATTTGAGATTGGGTTGGTTTGGTAATATTGACTTGGGATTTGGGAGTGTGTTCCTGCTCAAAATCGGTCTCAGAATCGATTCTCTCTGGTACTAATTTAGGTGGACTAATTCAGCTTGTTAAAAAAAAAAAACGAGAGAATTGGTTTATAGACCTTCTGCATTGCTCAAGATACTGCCAAAGCAATCAACAAAAAACAAATCATCATATTACATTACATGATTCCATTACCTCACCTCAACACCAATGACTTGTTTTTCTTATTTATTTTTTTTATATCACCTTCATAAATTGTATAATTTTGAATGCAAGACCCCAAAGTCCTTCAAGAGTATGAGATGAAATCATCATTGTCTACATAATATAAAGTAGGTCAACTTCTCTTACTATATTTTCCTCTAGCTTTGAATGTTATTTAAGAGAATTTGTTTCTTGCTGTCTGTTATTCACACTCCTATTTGTTTTGTGACTAATATTTTTCACTCATTATTTAGACCTTAGACTATTTTGATGTTTTTCTTTCAAAAGAGGAGAAAAAAAATGCTAAAGCAAGTTGTTTTTTGTTTGTTCTTGTCTTTCCCATGCCTTTCTATAACTTGACTAGGGTCCAACTTGATCATGACTCCATCGTAAGTGTGACTAACGATAAAATAGTCATTTTAGTCCCTAATTTTGTAAGGCGTTGTTACTATAATTTTTAAATTTAATGAAATTCCAGATGCGTCTCAAATATCTCTTTTGTTAGTAATTTTGTAGACCATGTAATTAACGAAATACATATTTGTTGACTAAAACAACTGACTATAAACATATTATATGTTTTTTTAGAATGTTGATACATATTTGAGGACAAAATTATTTGTTATTCTTAATTAAACAGATACATCGGTATGAACACGATATAACATGTTCAACTATATATAGGACACAAGTTTTGATTTGTTAAAAATATATATATAGGACACAAGTTCATTTCAAATGATTGCTCTTGTGTGGATATAATTAACGAGAAGAATTTTCTGCTTGATCTAAAGAAAATTTTGCCACTTTCTAAAGTGATTAAGCTAAATATAAAAGAAATTTTTAAATTTTTCATCAATATTATATCATAGGAGAAGTGTACATTTATATTCAAGTCCACTTGTAATGGATTTGTTTTTAAATTTTTCATCAATATTATATCATAGGAGAAGTGTACATTTATATTCAAGTCCACTTGTAATGGATTTGTTGCCCCATTCTCCTGAAATCCTATTTATGAAAGGACACCTGCATAGGAGAAGTGTACATACATTATAGAGTAGTGATCTTTGTACAACCATATTTGACAACTTTGATGACAACTTTCATTTTCTCCCTTCTTATTGGTCCAAAATAATAGAGAGAGAAAAAGGAAGAGAGATAATAAAAATATAATGAGAGTATGAGAGAGAAAGTTGTCAAAAAAGTGGTTGTACAAATATCATTTCTCTACATTATATACACCGAAAATATTTTCCACCCACTTTAGTCAAAGACTAATTTGAGTTAGGGTGTTTGCCTACAACACCTCTGTTGATAAACTCAAACATCATCCTCTACCAAGCTTCTTCAACTCCGGCCATTGACCATTATCTACCTCAGATCACAAGCCTTTGTAAGGATCACGATTTTCAGCAGTCAAATATTGTAGACCATCCGATTAAGATTGAACGACTCAGATTTTAATTGTGTATCAAAATATGCAATTCAATTTTGTCTCTTTGAGATTGGCAGACCTAAAAAAAGACACAAAACATGTTGCAATGGATGAGATAACATAAATAAGCAAGCAAGCAAACCAACCATCCAATTATGAGGAAAAGGGTATGAGAGAAAGAGTCAATATTAATTGTTCTCCATCAAGCTAGCAGTGTAACAATTTCAGTGAGGTTAAGGTCATGACACTCAGAACTGACCCACACATTTAATGCATAAACCAAGTTGGCTGAGGAAAAGGACTTTTGCTAGTATTTACTCACTCAAACAAAGAAACTAGAGACATATGCAACTCCTAATTTTATGAACAACCGACACAAAGATGGGCACTGAAGTCACGGGTGGCCCTGTGAGTATGGGCGGGTGGCGGCCGCCACGGCACATCATCTCTTTAGGGACATCAAAATTATTATTTTTAATTTTTTATATACATTTTTTTATCTCGTTTTGATTAATTCAATTGAAAATGTAATTTTAAATAACCTTGATTATGAATGAATGTTTGACAACGGAAAATGTAAGAAGAAAAACATTCAAATAATTAAAAGGATATAATTTTATCAATTCGCTTAAGACATCAAAATTTTAGGACCGACGTAACTAAAGTGTATGATATTCAAATATTAATGGTTGTAGTGTGGTATGCTACTACACATTGGGTCGATAGATTCATGCCTAAAATTTTATTGTAGTTTTGATTTTGTTTAAATTTTTCAATTTGATATAATATTAAATTTTTTCTACAATATTTTATCAACAAAATTACCCTCGTTGTTTATTAACTTAATCTTAGATAACAATTATGTTTTTTTATCTTTCTATTCATGTCATCTTTGTTGTCTTGATCAATTTACATATTGATCTTCAAGATTCTTATTTATGGTTTAATTTTGATATAAGCTCATATTGTTTAAATCTACCGTCTTTCACTCATGTTTTCATATGAATTTTAAATTTGATGTTTGAAAATCTATATGCAAAGGGAGAAAAAATGACGTAAAAAATAAATAACAAAATCATTATTTGAAATTAAGTTAAGGAACAATGAGTTTAATTTTATCTAATTTTATTTTACTTGACTTTGTATTAAAGCAATTAATGACTAATTTTTTGCACATATTTGATGTTGTAAACTATTTGCATGTGATAATGTCATTGAAACACAAACCAAAGTGACTAGATTACAGCACACTAGATCAAATATCTTACCCTCTTCAATTTTTTTGTTCTATTTATTATTTGCCTTGTAATGAGTGACTCATTTATAAAAATATTTTTTTCTAAAATGAATAAACCTTCCAAATTTTAAAGAAATATTAAAAAAAATCAATTGTACCTTGTAATTAATATTACTTATTATTGTGTATAAAGTGTGAATTATATGTCTCATATTGAATAGAATACTGGAGGTTGAACATTTTATATGTGAGAGAACCAATAAACTATCTTAAGACTTTAGGTAAGAGTGGGGTGTCTCTCATTTTTATGGTTGCTTTGACCTAGACGTGGATGATCCCACTCCGCTTGTGACCCAACACTTACATCACATTTGAGTTAATATTTTTCACTTTATATTTATTTTAATAAACAACAGCCTATTATTTTTAGATATGTGCTATAGTTTTAATTTTTGGCCGTATGTCAGTGATATTTTTGAGTCGGATCCGTCTCCTTCATCTATTTTTTTGGAATTTTATAAACTTGATGTGAAATGTTACATTAATTTCAAACCTCGTGTTTTCAAAATATACTCAACCAAATATTTTTTTTCCAAGGTAAATTACTTATAGATTAGATAGTGGGGGTGATAGAAATTTTGTGACCTATTTGACATATTTGTCTTGTAGATGGAATACCTAAAGTCAAGCCCAGAAAATACGTCCCAACATTATTGATTAGAATTCATTCTATGAAGAAAAATAGCAAACCTTATCTTTAGAGGAAGCAAAAAGATAAAAAGAATCAAACATGTATTTTAGTCGGATTGTGCTACTCTAAAATGAACAATTTATTTTAGAGAGTAAAATGAACAATATCAATGGTAAAAAAAAATAAAAAATAGTTGATACTATATGATGATTCAAATATCAACTCTTTTGTTTCTTTACTCCTTTAAAAAAAAACAAAAATTCTTGCTTTACTACACTTTACAGGAGTCAAATCAATTTTAGTCAATTTTAAATCTAGGTGTATCCTAACGTGGCAACAAGCCTCTATTTTAAGATTCAAATATATAATTTTCTTATGCAACATAACATATTTGAAGACTGAGAACTCATAGAAAAAGAAAGCTATAGATTTGAAGCTTGTCGTCCATATCTAAATATGGGTGAAGGACCAAAATTACATAAAAAATAATAAGATTAAAGACCAAATTGTTACCTAAAGTTAAATTGAGAAACTGAATGAGCATTCCTATTTCAAGAGTTCAAACCCTAACCCTAGTTCAAACCTTAGCCCAGTTGGGATTCCACTTCCCTTCAATGTTACCCAGCTCAAGCATTTCAAGGCATTCTTCCCAGAAAAGGTAACTGGTATTTGTCTATATTTTCAAGGCAAATTTTTTTATTTCTGGCCCACCAAATGTAGTAAGAAATTTTGTAACAAATTCTGAAGTGAGAAAAGCAATTTTGAAATAAATATCACTACCAAACACAATGGTACCGGCGACTCCAAAACACAATGGTACGAACAAATACAACCTGAAAATCTAAAAGGTACCAACAAAATACAAACCAACAAAGCAGGTACAAAACTCAAAACAAAATACAGCATGAGATGGTTAACTTATCCCTTAATTAACCACCTTAAAATATCTAATACAAATGTTACAACTTCATATTAGGTGTTGTGGCATTCATGTTGTATATCTGAACCGTCCAATTAAATTGGACGGTTTAGAATGCCGTGAATATAGTACAGTTCTGAATGCAGAGACTCTAAAATCCCCTCAAGAGTATGAGATGAAATCATTATTGTCTACATAACATAAACTAGCTCAACTTCTCTTGATATATTTTCCTCTAGTTTTGAATGTTACTTAAGAGAATTTATCTGTAATATCGATCACGTTGAAATTTTGCTCCTACGATAGTTTGCTTATGCAATTCATCAGCACATCTGTGTGTTCAGGCTTCCCAACGGATACTCGGACGTAGCCTTTCAGCTCTTTATTGCTGTAGTGGCGAATCATCACACCCATTTCTGCAAGGTCTTCCTGTGTTCACAAAACATGTCTTTTTAGTTAGAAATATGCATGCAAAACATTAAAACAAAACAATTTTGCATTATATCTACCAGAATCTTTTCGGAAATAACTTCACTCTTGGGAGCAAGGTTGTTAAAATGGCGAGTTAACTCAAAGAATCATACGGTTCCATGATTCTATGTATCAATTACGAGTTGACTCAACTTTAAACTCGAATTTTAACAAACTCGGAAATGAAACCTATTTACTCGGCTGGCCTTGCAGTGAATTTTTAAGAGATTTTATTTTCTTTTTCTTCCCATTTTCCACATTCGGTTCATTTTAGTTTGATTTTTGTTCTTGTCAGTCTTTCGCTTTATAATTGAGTGGGAATTTTGAATTATTTATGCATTTATCGTATTATATATGTCATGTATATATTATTTTAATACGATGTAACCTTGTATGATTTTACAAGTCGATTTTACGAGTAGATTTCAAATAGGAAAAATGAGTTTGTTTGAACTCTCGATTTTGACAACCTTGCTCTTGGAGAGATAGATGTGCAGAGTGATGATTTAAAAGACCAAATTCAAGGTTATCAACAGTTCAATTCCTATAACACACAAAGACTTCTTTTTCTCCTAATGTGATTATTTATCCTATAACACGGAAATTTTCTAGGACAAAAAAGACATCTACTAAATCAAATAATTATTTTATCCTAAACATATACAAAAAGTGAATGAATAAGTATGAAGATGTGAAGACATGAAAATGAATGTACCTTTAACTTCTTTGGATCAACTCCAGATGTAACCTCACAAAGAATGAAATTAGAATGGCTTGGAAATGGCTTAAGGAATGGAACTGCCTTCAAAAGGTCGAAAAGCCTCCCTCTTTCTTTCACCAAAGCATCTTTAACATTCTATATTATATTAAGACTGTTTAAATTTGGGCCATTTGGCTTGCGTTATGCATAATAATATGCAATAATCATCTCGTGCTTGTTACAATTTGTATTATGGTTCATCAATAATTTACTTATACTCCCTCCGTTTCAAAATAATTGCCGTCCTAGGTTTTGTTTTACATAAATTAAGAAAAGCTATAAATATATTAAAGAATGTTGCAATTTTACAAAACTATCCTTATTAACTATTGGTTCAGTCATTGTATAAATGCATAGTAGAACATAATGACATGAAAGAAGTGCTGACAATAATAATTTAGGGGTAGAATTGGAAGAAAAAAATGTTGCGTTGAAAAATTAAAAGGACACTTATTTTAGAATATTTTTTATACGCTAAAACAACAGTTATTTTGGAACGGAGGGAGTGACAAGTATAGATGGTCATAATGTAGTAGTGCAAAACGAATTAGCGTACATGTGTGAGAGCTCATATATATGACAAAGCACAGAAGAAAAACCTCTAGATATGTCGGATTTTGCAATGCTGCACATGCAGAAATTTCGGCAGCAACAGATACATTATAAGGTTGCTTTGCTCTCCAAAGATATTTGATTATACTCAAAGGAAAAGCTCCATATCCGACACGTAATCCAGCTAAACCTGATAATTAAATGGTCAACATTAGGACAAGGAACTCTAACCATGTAATACGCAGCAAAAAACACAACATGATGATGATAAATATGTAACATAACAGGATTTTATGCTTGCTATTTCAACAAGAAATGCATGAAACATCGGATACAATCCATAAATTAATAATTTTATGCAGATTATTTTAATTTGTACAAAAAGTATGCACAATACAAAATCGGTTAACCATTCCAATCCAAAGAGTGTCATCATTAGCTTCTACCTTTTATGTAACTAATTCTTAGATTGTAGATCTAGCATCTATATGCTGTGTGTTGTAACAACAGCATCTTAATGCTACTAAATAAATCTTCAAGCACACTCAATTGTTATAGTTTGATTAATCAAATTACTTATGTTCAAGTCAATAAATGACTATTAGAATATATAAAATGTCTAAAAAATAATATTATGTTAAGAGCATTTTAGTTTATCTCCTACAAATAACTTCTAATCTTAGAGTATCTTAAATTATCTCTCAGGATTAGTTTCCATATTACTTGTTATTATCATGGTTTGTTTCGTGATTTCCCAATCTTTTCAGGATTAGGAGTCTTGTATCTCTATAAAAAAGGGCTAGTATTTTGTCATTTGTATCAAGTGATAATGATGCATCATATTCAGAGATATTATTCATCTCGTGCTTGATACAATTTGTATCACAGAAGAACAATTCTTGTGAAAAAACTAATGGGAAAAAAGTATAAGTGTTACCAGCTCTTTTGCTGAACGTCCGAAGAACAATCAGATTGTCATGTTTCTTCACCCAACTCATCTTTGATTCAATTGTCGAAAACTCAATGTACGCTTCATCCAGCACCACCAGTATGGGAAGCTCAAGTATCTTTAAGAGATCTTCATCATCAATTATACTGTTTTGAAATTGTTAATATCCACATACTTGATCAGAAGCTAACAGAAGAGAAACACAAATTACGAGGATAATAATAAGTGTTAAATATGTTTTTTTAAACCTATGAATAATGAAATAGTGTGCTTATAAACCATGATAAGTCTCTTATCAGGGAATAAAAGCACACAAGTTTCAACCCTACGACTGAGGACGGCGGGGGTTGAGAACGGTGCAGGCTGAGGACGAGTCATGGCTCGCAGCAGAGACGTTCAGAATGACAGAAAGAAGGTTTAGAGTTCTTTTTCTGTGATAATCCTAAAATACCAATGCAACGGTTCGTTTTAAAGGTATTGTGGGGATTTCGGATTAAAAACAGTATAGTGCAACTGTAGTGCCACTCCAGTGGTGAAACACGACGTGATTTCCAGCCGCTACTCAATTCCTTGCTGCATTGCAGTGTGTGGGGGCAGTTACTGAACGCGATACGATTGAGAACATAGATTATATGCCATAATTTACCTTTTCTCTCGTGGCATCCAACACATGACATCTAAAAATTAATCACCCTCAAATATTCTATCCTCGCCAACATGTACCTTTCTTCCTCTTAAAACCAAAATGCAAATCCATTTCTACATAGATTTTGCCTGTCCTTTTCTAAATACCTCTCCTCTCTTGATTTCATTCGATGGAAAAGCTATGAATTCTTGCTTCCATCAGAATAGTTTTGCAATGGTTATTTTTCCGCCCATACACATGAAAAATACACTCAAATTATATTGGCTTTGTGTTTGCACCCATAATTGATTCTGAGCTGTTCATAATTTATACAAAATGGACACATAATAATTACATGCAGCTCTTCCTCTTAGCCCAGAAAATGAGTTCTTTGACTTAACTCTTGGTGCAAATCTGGAGGCAGAATAATGGATAACCTATCATCGCGAGTACATCAAGGATCTACTTGTCAAGAGTCAAGACCGATATGCTAGAGGTAAAGTCAGTCTCCTCTCCTAAGGTTCATGATTCTAAGTTGACCGAGCAAGGAAGCCAAAAATCAAATTTTCAGCAAATAAAACATGTCAAATTGCGACCTTTGGTCTTGAACCACATTGGGTTGATTTCAAATGGATTTTTGGTATTTAAAATGCAGTCTTCACTATAGGTCGCAATTGTTTCCTACTGCTCCCACTCAGCCAATTCACTATCAAAGCCTACGCGAATGCTGACTGGGAAGAAAACCTTGATGACAGGAGGTCAATTTCTGACGTCGCCATCTTTCTTGGTCCTAACTTTATCTCATGGTGTTTTCTAAGCACATTGTGGTTGCAAGGTCCAGTACAGAAGCTGAGTATAGAAGCCTACTTCAAGTTACAGCCGAACTGTAATCCATTCAGACATTACTTTCTGAGCTAGACGCGTCTGCCAATGTTCCTCGGGTTTTATGTGATAATCAGGATATTGTAGCTCTGGCCCACAATCCAGTTCTTTATGCACACACAGAACAACTGGAACTTGATTTTATTATTTGTTTGAGAAGGTGTGAACAAGCTGATTACAGTCCAGCATATTCCTGGACAAAGATCAATTTCTGGATCTCCTTAGTATGCCTGTCTGTCCTACCAGATTTTATTTCTAAATGACAGGTTCAATGTATCTAAGCTCATTTTATTTTCTCAGAATCACACCCTCCTTGACCCTGTGGGTCGTGAGGGTATGAGATAATACATTTCTCAATTAGCTAGCTGTTATAGTGAGTTAGTATGGCTCTGGCTATAAATAATGATTGTAGCACTGTATTAAGCAGTTTTTTCATTCAATTGATTCAATATAGTCTCTCTTAATATACTACCAAATTTTCCTATTTATTTAGGATTTGGAGTCTTGTATGGTATAAATAAGGTTAATCCTTGCTCTTTTGTATCAAATTATTGTCAATCATATTACACCATAATCATATTTCAAAAATCTTTATTTTTTCTCGTTCCCTTATTTTTGGACCACCTGGTTGTTGGCCAACATGAAGATGGCAATTCCTGAAAATTTCATGCTCCAAATGTCCAACTTTGGGCGTTAAGGGTAAGTTAATATCCTACATTGACTATTGATGCGGCCAAATTAGTAGTTATAATTGGCAGTGGACCTCACACCATGACCAGCTTTTGGGATTGAGTTAGGTTCAAGCCCAAATTCTAGGAAATTAAAACTCAGGTACCTAGTTTTCTAAACGGTTTGTGAATAGCGGAATATGGCTTAAGGCCAAAATCTTCCATATAAACACACCATTGATGATGGGCATCCCTACACAAATTGGCTGTGACAATTGTCAAAAAATCTGACACACCATTACGCCTGGCTAGCGTTTAATAACAGTGTTTCTAAATGTACGTTGTATGGCATAAAGATGTTGAAAAAGGGATACTAGACAGTTACCTCCCATCTGGATTGTTTGGAGATGTTAAAAATATGCACTTGGGCTTCTCTTGTTTAATAACCTCTGTTATTTGTTCCACATTCAAGCTGAAATCTGGCCTCCTTGGAACTACAGTTTAAATAATGCACAGAAGTTATGCACATTTGACATGGCATAATAACAAAAATCTGAAATTTGATAACAAATCCAAGGACTGCTAAGAGGACGAAAGGAATAATAATATAAGTTAAAAATGTTATTCTTACCTTTGATGACAAGTGCTCCATTAACTGCAGCATCAAATTCGTACATTGTGAAAGTTGGAGGGCAGTCGACAATCTTGTCACCAGGATCAAGCACACAACTGTAATATATAGATATATATAAAGCGTATTTCAAATCACAGAAAATAAGAATGAGTTGCTAGAGCTAGCTATGCTGATAATAATTTGAAGCCAATGAAAAACATGAAATGATGAAATGGTTCTAACCGCATGATCAAATCAATAAGCTCATCGGCACCACATCCTACAAGAATATATTCAGATTCAAGGCCTGAATCTTCGGCGAGAGCTGCACGCAATCGACGGCTCTCTGGATCCGGATAGACATATGGGAATCGTATTGACCCTAGGGCTTCCATGACCTGTCATGTCAAACCTCCAATAGTCAACTCGAGAGACAATACATTTGAACATAATAATCAAGGTGTCACAACTTATACATTGTGAAAGTAGATGCTTAATGGATATAGCAAGGTGTCACAACTCATTAACCGTCAACTGAACGCAATTAACCATGATTTTTAGGTGCTCAAATATATATCCATTAATCGTCCAAAATATGTTTGAATATACACAATTTTCAGATGGTCAAATACACATGATAGTCATTAACCACGATTTTTGTTATGGTTAATGACTTTCAAAATACATTTATTAATAACACAACTGTAAAACAACTGGATCACTCTGGATGATTAATGAGCAGCGACAACTTGCTATATTCATTAACCGTCCACTAAACTATGTTAACGGTCTAATTTGTTGTTAAATTGTTTTGTTAAAATAACACACCTGTAAAACAGTGCCCTGGTCAATTACAACATTATGTTACTGTTTTTCAATGGTGAGGAAAAATAACAAAAAAAAATGGCTCACCTCTGGAGGGGGTCCATAAGGATTTTCATTAGCATCTAACTTGACAATATCCTCAGGCTTGCGTCCAAGACGAGAAGATAAAACCTGCATCACAAACCCTCCTCTTCTTATGTTACTAAACTACATTGCAGTGGAACAATTTTCCCAACACAAACAACATTGTTGTTGTAGCTATAAAACACTTGCACAAACAGACACTAGATACGACACTCACACTGACACGTCGACGCCGATAAGACACCTCTGATGAAAGGTGTGTTCGGTGTCAGACAGGTGTGAGTGTCTTACACCCACACAGATGATAACATTCAATAAATTCATTTTCTTAAATTATTATTGTTGACATGTCAGTGTCGTGTTCGCGTCTTCACTAGTGCTTCAATAAATCAATTGAATATAATCACATATGTTGGTGTCATGTCAGTTACTGACACTACAAGCACGTCATCTGTCAGAAGTGTCGGTGTTACATAATCCACTGGGCAAAAGACAAAATGGGATTGAGTTTGAGGAAACAACAAACCTCAAAAGGCAAAATGGGTTGATAAGGAGCCAATTTCCGAAGATGTTGTCTGATAAAGGAGTCACCAGTAGTAGTAACCTGAAGAGGACCATTGTTGACTTGTTCAACAGAAGAAGGAGGAATCATTGAAGAAGCCATTGTCACAAATTTCCTTCTCTGCTGCAAATTGCTGTGTGATGAATCAACCAAGCATAAAGCAGATGAATTTTGTAAATTTATAATACCCATTTTAACCTGAATAACAACAAGAAATGAATCAAAATGTTCCAATTCAGAAGGGTATTTTAGAGAGAGAGAGAGGTACAAACAAGGGTTGTCTGACTGTTCGTATGTCTCTCTGAACTGGAAGTGTTTGTGGTAGCCGCCGGTCGGAAAAAGGAAAAGATTTTACAATCAAACGTCAAAACTTGGTACAAAAATATTTTATTTATTTTTGGTTAAATAATTTTTTCATCCACAAAAAGTTACTAAACTTCATTTTTCTTCACAAAAGAGAAGGAGAATGTGTCCTCTCTTCTTTCTTCAAAATTGTAAAAACATTTTTAAACTTTTAAGTTTTTGAATAATTTTTGTCCAAACATGTTTATTAGAATGTCCTAAAACTTTTTTTTTTTAAGTAGTCTAGTGGTTAGAATTCACTTTTTTTAAGGTGAATAAGTAGGGTGTCCGGGGTTCGAATCCGGCCCCTGCATATAACAATGCATATCCCTGCCAACTGAGTTATGCTACAATGTCTTAAAACATTTATTTACAAAAGTTTAGAATTTTTTAACATTTGATGAATTAAATATGATTCTTTCAAATTTCAAAAGTTTAAAATAAAAATAATGAAAATTTTGACCTAAATATATTGAATTTTTTTTTGAAAGACTAAATATATTGTATAGTTGCCTAAAACCAAAAAAAAAACTACAAACTGATTTGATAACTGTTCTTTTTTTTTTGGTGTATTTCTTTATAACTGTTCAGTCATTCATTCCTTAATTTCCGACTTTTTGCATATAGAAACTAAATTTTGAAGTCTTTCTTTAAGGTGAAACTTTTTGTAATGTTCTAAATATGTTTGTAAAAAAACATTCAAAAGTACTCATTGACTTAACCATGGGTATTAAAATTGTGCGCAGGAAAAAAATTACAAACGAAAACCTGCAAAAATTTTGTCAACTAAAAATAAATTTGATAATCTTTTAGGCATAAAAAACTTACACATTTTCTTTTCTCTTTAAAAAAAACATTTATTTTTCTAACAAAATTGTTATACAAAGAACTTTTACTCACGGGGTATTGATGGCATGTTAATTGGGATTTTTTTTCAAAATTTAAGTTAACAATTTCAAAAGTACTTGTTCAAAAAAAAAAACAATTTCAAAAGTAGTTCAACAATTTTTGTAAAAAAAAAAGAAAAAAAGTAGTTTAACAATTGCTTTGATGCACTATTCGGGTCTGAAAAATTTCTCAATTTGGCTCAAATATGTTAAAATATATTGTTGAAAATGTATTTCGAGTAAGCCTTGTACTTTTGAGGACGGATTAAAGATTAACTACGGTTTGTTCGATGCAAAGGATAAGGAGACACGTTATGATGAAAAAAACACACTCATGAAATGAAACATTTTATGAAGAAGACACGTACTCGCAAAGAAACACACAGAAACATGTTCTAAAGAAGTCACATAATCCAGTGAAGTTTCACACATAGAAATTGTATGTTCTCACTTATCACATCTCAAGACTCCATGTGTATGAAGAACAGTCTCAGCTTTAGTCATCACACACTCTGGTGTAAAATAAGACACCAACTTCATAATTCCCAAAGGACACTCAATCCACACATGCATTGCATATGTGAGAGGCACCTTGGTGTGATTTACCACATGACTTCATTGGGAGGGAAAAAATATTTCTTTTCTACAATAAGAAATCTAACTGATTGTATTGTTCTCAGAGACGACATTGCATTAAGATATTACTGCAACTTTTCAAGTGCTAAAATATTACCAAAATCAAAAATCAAAAATTATTTTTAACTTGGTTTCGAAGTATTTTTAACTTGTTAAGACCACCATTTATACATTCCGAATATTGATTTCAAAACATATTAAAACATGCCCTGCAAATTAACATTCAACAGGTTAATCACATCCTAAGCACCTATTGAAAGCGAACATCCGGGGTATATTTTCTACACAATCTGGAGTCAAACTTGTACAACCTAAACTGCAATGGTCACTTTCGAAAGCCAATACACGTTCGAAAAAAATACATCTTACTTGTGAATACAAATATTTTAAACAGAAAGAGCCATAGAATGTTAGGTATCACAAACAATCCCTTTATTTTCAACAATAAAGATGTCATGTTTACAGCACAAGTTTTCCAACAAAAAAAAGTGCTTGCTATGTTGGCATGAAGTAGCTGCTTTGTAGAGATTAATAGTATACATTACTGAAGAAATAAATTCTATTCTTTTTGAGATCGAGTTTGAGTCATCACATGAACGAGTTCTGATCAGACGGAGTACAGTAACTTTTACACCGAAATGTTTCTACTTCTTCATATGCTACTGAGAATGCTATCTTTTCACAGGTACAAATACTTGGTTGATGCACATAATCTACATATTAGACTACTGGACAAACATCATGTACAGAAACCTAACTAGATCATAGAGAGGGATAACTACGGGTGAAATGGGCAAAACAATTCAGTCGAAGAATACTTTACAGGAATGGTTGCGGGACTTTCAAGAAAAGGAAGCTTCCATTGCTTGTAAAATTGGTGCAGTGCTAAATCTGAAATTCCTTAAGCTCCGGCCAGGCCCCACATCGATAGGCTGAGAATCAGGTTCAGATTTTGTTGGTTGGCTGTCCATAATTGTGGAACTGCTTCCAGTAGAACTGTGCTTTGCTTTCCACACACAAATTCCTTAATAAAAGAATAAAGGCCGTTAGTAATCCTGATGCAAAAGTCTTGGAAATCCACAAGAATCAAATTAAAAATGCATGAGTACAATTTATGCAAGTGCATCTACCATTTATTTTCTTTTTGAATCCGAGCCTAGTGCAACACATTGAACTATAGCTGGTAATTAACACAAGTCTAATGACAGCCAGAGTAGATAAAATAATGCTCCTTGTCCCATATTATAAAATCATGTATATTCTATATACTAGTCAAAATCTTATCAGTTATTACTAATTGTGACCGACTTGTAGCATTTTATAAATACATCACACTGCCTACGACAACAGTGAATAAAAATATGGGTGAATCCAGGCAACACTACTGTGCTACAGAACAAACAACTTTGTATATGTGGATGATATTATCATCCATGGATCTTTTGTAGTTCATTAGCTCATTCAGAAGCGTGAAACACAATTTTCCTTGAAGCAACTAGGTTCAATTGATTTTTTTTTCCTTAATATCCAGATTAAATTAAACACCTCAGTGGCTCTTTATTGTTGTATCCATCAAAGTATATCAAGAACCTTCTACACAGGGCAGATATGGCAGATTGCAAACCAGTGGCCAATCCCAAGCCAGGAAACTGCAAACTTTCAAAAGTCTCTGCGAGCGTAGCTATATGCTACAATCAATCGTCCACAACTCAGTTTTATGTTAATACGGTCTTCCAATACATAGAAGTGCTCACTTTAGAGCACTCGAAAAATGTCGACAGAACTCCATGGTACCGTAAGGATGCCATTCATCAAGGGTTACTGCTGCAGCCCTGTTGTTGCAGATTTCTTGCACTACTCATGTAGTTAATTGTGATAACCAGAGTACAGTAGCTATCAGCCACAGTCCAGTTCTGCACTCCAGACTAAAGCTTGTGGAATTGGATTTTTATTTTCTTCGCAAAAGGGCTACGCGGTTACTAAATTTCTAAATGGTGTGCACGTGACGTCTCTTGATCAACTTATTGACTCCCTTACCAAGTGTCCCACAGACCTCCGTTTTCAGTCCATTATTGACCAAATCAGAGTCCAGTCTTCTCTTACACATTGAGAAGACGGGGAATGTTAACGGTATTTGCAAATGCATGATATTGTGCATACAGCTAAGGTCATAAATTCATAAAACAGATTCAGAATGTTCTTTCTCTCTCAAATTAGTTTCTCTTTCTTTATTTTCATTATAGGCAATTAAACAATAAAATAATAGATGCTTGTAACAACCAACCAGCACTTGCATTGACATAGGAAATACCTTTAAGTGGCAAGTCAGGTCTTGGAGCCATAGGAGGTTGGTGTGTTGAAATCCAAGACTTCAAAGATCTGCATGAAGGCAGCGAATCTTTTTTAACATTGACAACACAAGAGACATTACCAAAATATCAAAAACATAAAGTTGTACTCACGCCAGAAAGGGGGACACCATATACAGCTTAAGACCAGTGATCCCACGAGATATCACTTCATCACTAGAAGGTTGAAGTTCATCAAGTCGTTGCCATGCAATTTCCTGTATAGATATAATAAGAAGAATTATCAGCATTCTTATCTCCTATAGTAATTAAAGACCTATAAAAATAGACAATGCAAAATAAATACAAATCCAAATTTCAAGGTAACATGGCTCCAACATATCAGGAACACTAGTCCAAAGACCACAGTTGTACAAGGGATAAAAATGACAAAGCACTACATGTTTCACAGAATTATTTTATTCAATATTAATGGTTGGGTGACAAAATAGAAAAATAAGCTAAACGTTATAGAGATATGGTCAAAATAGTTCTGATTTGAGCTTTTTGGATTGAGTTAGGCCAAGTATAAATTTTAAAATAAGTGTGTCTCACTCGATCCTAGGTATGTTACTAAGCCAACCGTATATGTTCACTCTTTAGATGTTTAGTCTTAGGCGTGAGTGAGTGTTATTAGGAAACCCGCAATTGTCGACACTTCAAAGTCACATGCAACCCTTGGCATGCTGGAGTGCGTTGCCAGCGTGATAAAATATAAAGCTTTTAGTGTTTTAAAATCTGTTTTGCAAAAAACAAAAACAAAATCTCATTTAGAGTCTACCCACGCTACACTTGTTGTGAAGAGGTAATAAGCTTTTGATTATGTTTCCATATTTTAGAGTTCTCCCTCTTTATCCTAAATACATCTGTGTGGAAATTTAAAACAGAATATGTTAGGAACCCATAAAATGGAATAAATAGTAAGAACACTATATTCAGTAAATCTGAAAGAATTGGAGAGAAAAGTCTCCTCCAAAGGTTTCTCCCCTTCTACAATAGTGTCGCCACTACAAGATGTTTAAATACTCGATGAATCTACTCTATCCTTGTATTATTCTATATATACATGATAATCTCCAACTAATCAAATAACAAACCTCCCTAAGTAACTCTCCTTTATCCTAACAGTATAGTATGAACATCAGGTTGGAGGAGAATACCCATGATCATATATTTTCTCCTTATATGCAGATATTTTCTTGTTTTTGGAGTACTATGACTCTATGATTTTCATCTAGCTACAATGTTTTGGAAATCAGGGTATAACTCATAGTGCCTTGTAATTTTCAGTTGTATTTCTGTAAAGATATTGGTTTTTTATCCGAAACTACTATAAGTAGTGGTAATAACTCTCGTGTTGCTGACATAGGATGATTAAACGATAAAAACTTTAAAAATAAATACATCAAAAGAATCACATACACTGATCTCCTTTTTGGTTTGTGGGGCAAATGATGTATCATCTTTGACACCGGCAATAATGTAAAGCCGTACTCTCTGTTGTCCAAAAATAACTTCAAGGTATTCATCCTTGTTAAGAAATTTTGAAACATCAAAACCAGTTTCTTCCAAGACCTGCATTTAGCACAAACAAAAACATGTTAGCAAAAGCCAAGGCAAAACTCGTGTATTTGGCGTAATTTTTCCTTAAATTAAAAGCTAAAAATAAGAGCTTTGCAAATAAACTGAAATTGTTTGGTGATTCCTGCTTACTAGTTATTTTTTAAATAAAATATTTTTATAAAAACCTCAATCTTATTAAAAATTCTATAAGACCAACATTACCAAGTAATAGTTTTCAATTTCTTTCAAATATATATACATATATATGTGAAAATAGTTCAAATTACACCAACATACAATGGTATTTTTACACTGTTCAATAACATTTTATCGAATGCATGTATTACAAAACTCATGGTTGTATTAAGAATAACTATCACAGATCGTACATGTAAATTTTAAATAATTTTAAAAATAGTCTGTTATGTTATTGAAATAAATAAAAATTATTGGTGTTTAGAACCATTTTATAGATAACATATGTAAGGATTGTTTCAATATGCCTACTAGTCTTTAAGAAGAAGGACTTGTTGCCTAACTTCTCCATTTAAGATGATAAGCCAAAACTAAGATGGGTGAAATGCACCCTTAGTATGACATGAATTAGCCAATTCAAAATACTTGTAGGTTTTATAAATCTATATCAATTTTGTTATGTTTCCTATACCAACAGGGCAAAAGAAAATGGAAAGAGAGTCATTCACGACTAGAATAAAAAAACTCTGAACAGTCACGCTTACTTCTCTAACGGCACATGCATGATCTTCTTCATCTTTGCTCTTTTTGCCACGAGGAAAACTCCAACTTGAACCTTTCCATCCCTTAACTAGCAAACACTGTCAACAGATATGGAAGTAAATAAGCATCAACATACCAATAAATAAATTAGATAGGAACATTTTGAGTCCCGCAATGGAGGTTTCTGATAGATATTGGTTCAATACCAAACAGATTTGGAACAACTTCTGATATTTATTGATACAAACAGAATTACAGTACAGAGAATAACACAAAAACTCCCTTCCCCAAATGTTTGAGAGTTGGGTCTCTCCCAATAACCACTCAGGTCCTGTTTGGTTTGAGCTTATTTTGAGCTTATGTAAATAAATAAGCTTTTATTTTAATTTATAAGTTCTCACTAGCGAAAATCGTATCTTCATAAACTGTTTTTTCATAAACAACCTTAAAAACTTATTATAAATAATACATAAAAACTTATTTATTTGCATAAACTGTTTTATATAAGCTCTAAAATAAGCTAATCCAAACGGGCCCTCAGTCTCTCCCAATA
>Ga0315913_1000062_pt1 | contig 56089 bp, 26 predicted proteins | sample MpolsnodulesMG_FD_207736 | JGI IMG/M metagenome (GOLD analysis project Ga0315913, IMG submission 207736) | Medicago polymorpha root nodule microbial communities from Los Angeles, California, United States - small nodules | ecosystem: Host-associated > Plants > Roots > Nodule | place: USA...
CGAATAGTTTTTTTTTTTTTTTTTGGGGGGGGGGGGTAGTGGTTTGCTCAAACTCCTCTATGCAACAGTGCTACGCCACTATTTGACAATATTTTGTACCAGCACTAAATAGCGTATTGCGAAACAATATTGATTCGTTCAAATTCCGCTATGCAATATTTAACAACATTGCTTCCTCACAACCAAGTACCAACAAGACAAGAGAATGCAGAAGTTCATATAAACAAGCAGTAAAAAATCTAGAGGGAACTGGCAACAAAATGAAAAATATATTATATACGAGGGTGAAATTCCCACAATATGAACACAATCTCACCAGCAGTGCTTTCTGCTGAAACAACACCAAGCTCATTCTTTGCAGTTGTCAGAAAGTAAGCCCGTGCATTTCCAAGGGAAAGCTGATAAAAATTGAGTTAAGTTAAAGTGTTACTCAAGTAGCGACCAATTGACTTGAGGGCAATTGGGTTTTGAAATGAACTTATTAAACTCTTAAAAGCAGTAATAGTACCACAAGAGCTTTAACAATGTCACCAGGACGAAAAGACAAGTGCATGTCTACTTTATCAATCTCAGTTGCCCTAACATCTTGCTGCCTGCCAAAATAAGAATAATGAATACTCTAATATTTTAAAACAGAAAACAGGAATAATTATTATAATTCCAAATGACAAACACATGAAATTTGTGATATAAAGATAGTCATGCACAGTTATAGGAAAGTGAGCTCAAGTGTCTAACTAAACAGACAAGATTTAACTGACTGCATTCCTACAACCCTTTTCTTCCCTTTTTTTCAATGTAATTGCTAAAGTCCCTCTAAAACAACAAATGATAACTTCAAATCTAGAGATTATCTATGAAAGAATAGCAACTCTGTGTGCGTCCATAGAGATTAACGTATCAGAATTTTTTTCTCTTTATTGTTCTTTACATAGGTGGTTTGCAAATTGAGAACGCAGTGAAGCATTATATGCACCTTTGTTTGATGTAATGCAGAGACAGAGCCACTCAAAACCAGGTACCACCACTTTGCCAGCCACTTTAAGTGAACTTTACCAATGCTAATCAAATGCAGGCTAATGGTGGGTGAATTGTAATGATACGCCATGCATAGTAAATCATAAAATCGTAAAATTAGAACATAAAAGCTAACAGGTTTACATGCAACAGTTACTTCATTGAAGTCACTTGAATTTAAACTTGGAGAATGCTAACCGGTGCCCCAAGGGCATTGGTTAAGCATCCAAAACAAGTTTTTATAAAAAAGTTGTGTAATAATTACTTGATCAAAAGTAACATCTTATATTTCCAAGATAAAATTTCTATTTGTAGATTCCTTAACCATTGCCCTGAGGGCACTGGTTAGCAAGACCTTTTAAACTTTCTGATAACCAGAGACATCATTGTCTAGAACAATTTTTACAAAACAAATTTTTTTGTGTATCAGCCTTGCGCAGGGGCCAAGTTAATCTTCTATGTATTGTACGGAACACAAAATTAAAAGCTACCACTGGCGACTTATTATATAATTTCACCGCTAATTTTATTTTACCAAACACTTCAGCTAACTTATCCACTGTAAACTTAACTACCTGCCACCGGCTACTTCATTCGCTATCGGTTATAAACCCGTCAGTTATCAACTAACTTTTTTTTAATGGTAATTGGCAAATGTTGGTAGTTAGTTTGTTGCATTAATATTTTACTCCTTGCCCGGGTTTGAACCCAGGACCTCCAACTCCTTTTCCCTTGGCTCAAACCAGTTGAGCTACCTAACCCCCTGATTAGTTACCAGCTAATTCGCTATCAGTTATAATTTCATTTGTTATCAACTAATTTATCCTCGCCTCGGCTATTTTTTACAGAGCAATAATGATGGTAAAATTATAGCATACCTAATGACGCCAGTAAATTTTTCACGAACAGACTTCTGACCAACACACATAATATCAGCTTCAGCAATTTTAGTCATCACTTTAGTAACCCTAACAATAACAACAGATCCAGGTTCAGGAACAGGTCCATGAGCTTTATGACCAGTGACTTCAACAATGGGTCTCTGAACATCACAAACAACAACAAACTCAGTAACAATTTCAACGAAATCATAATCAAGAAAACAAAACCCTAGGAATGGGAGTCCGAAGCTATTGCCGAACCTGGTCGGGAGAATCCGAAGCGGGAGGTATGGTGTGACGGAAACCAGTTAAGGAAGCGTAAACTGTGTTGTTGTGAGTTGCTGTGTATGTTCCTCTTCCGGCTTTAACGTCGTGGGTTTTGCCTATTACTTCTCCTGGTGTCACCATGTCTCGCTCTGCTTCCATTAACGCGAATGAAGGTTCTCTCGTTCGGCGCTATAAAATGAAACTTTGATTTTGGTTTGGGCTGACTACCTCACTCCACTTCTTGGTCAATTTCATTCATGAACCGCCCCTTCTAAATATCATTGTATCTTGTAATAATTAAAAAATAAACACAGATTTTATTTTTTATTTTTTTAGGCAAAACACAGATTATATTTGTGGAACATTTGTGATAAAATAAATATTTGTACAACTCTTTATTTTTTATTGATAAAAAATGATAGATAAAAAGGAAGAGAGAGTAAGAAACATTAAACATGTAATTGGGCGTACGTTCTCACAATATCATCCTTGACCTGAATTTAATATCATGATAAATGGACTAAATTCTTATCTATACCCAACCAAGGTTGGCAATCAAGAAAAAATGTTGAGTGGCTAATGATGGTTGTAACACCTAAGTATATGATAATTAATTGACCATCGGTTGAAAATAATTCTTTTTTTTTTCTATTGTTGAAAATTATATATTATGCTAAACTCTAGTCCTTAATAGTAGATGGTTATTAGTAACACAAATGATATTTTGATTAAGAATAAGTCTCATTATGACCCTTGTAATATAATTAGAAATTAAACCAAATAAATGACCCATGTTCGTTTGATGAGTGGTTTTGTACGAACGGATAAAGTGCACCTCCTGAACAATTGGTGTTCCTCCCATACAGTTGGGTTATCATGGCCAATTGTATGTTCCCTCTTGAAGTACTAAGAATTTTGCTCTTCTCCCAACAGTTTTTGCTCGCTCCCAACTGAACCGACGAAAATACCCATGCGTGAGTTAAGTCACGTTGAAAAACAACAACATGTGTAAATCCAGTTTGCCTCCACATCCATGTTGATCGATTGATCGATAGAGGCTTTGTTGTGTTTTTAGAGATTTTAGCTTCCTTGGTTTTGTCTTTCGTGTTTGGGGTTTGCCCCTCTTTGTTAAAAGAAAAACAAAAATACCTCTAAAGATGCATATGAATTCTTTCGATCTGTTGTCATTGATATACAAGTCCAACATGACTATTCCAATTCATCTTTTCCTTCAAATGATAACAATTACATGGGTTTTACGGTTGATGATTGCCAGGTGATTCATCGGAAGGAGAGGGGGGGAGGAAAAGAACCAAATTGATGTTGTTGTTTTTCATCGTGACTTAAGTCACGTTGCGCGACTTAACTCATGCAGGGGCATTTTCGTCCGTTCAGTTGGGAGCGAGTGATTTTTGTTGGGAGAAGGGCAGGATTCAAGTACTAATGGGTGTTAACATGTTCTTATATGTTCATATATAGGGGCAAGATCCCTGGTTGTTATTGTATTTTCTCTTATGATTTTGTCCAGTTAGTTACAGCGGTATTTCAGTCATTTTGAAACAACCGCATCCAAGATAGGTGGAAAGACCCGTATGATTCCAGTGAGCTCCATCTAAGTAGGAACGACTCAGTGCATATGTGATAGTCAATTTACATAACTGAGCTCGAGATAGGCCGGGGCGCATGTCCAATTCAAATGAGGTCCTTGTGAATAGGAACACACTGATAGCTATCCAAAATTGGTTATGCACTTATGCTCATTCATACATGGTATTCCCTGGCCCCCTAGACTTGTGGCTCAGAGGTGAGGTGGAAGTCCAAAGGGATTATGGGACGACTGCCTGGGGTTAGATCACTTCGTTTCATGAGTGTTTAGATGCACGTGTATGTTGTGATGTTTGACCAACGTAACAACGTGGTTGTTACTTCGAGGGGTGCAATTTGATTCATTTGATATGATTGTGAACATCGTATTTTTTCTTCGAAACAAATACCTCCAGATTATTATCAACCGTTAATGAATGAGGAATAACACTTTCATAGAACCATGCTATGTCAAAATCCATCTTTTATTTTGGGTTGATTTTTATTTTTATTGAAAAAGGTTACATTTCAAGTTTTATTGTTATTTCGACTCGAGGGAAACCTCAACTAGTTAAAAATAATTTTAAGCAAATTTTATTTGCTTCCAATTTTTTGAAGTCTTTTGACTATTTGATATGAGTACTATTGCTATAAGATGTAAGTATACGTGTGATTTTCATTTTTCTAACCTTGTGCCCATCAAAACTTGATAGAATTGATCCTTATGTTATATCCTATCCATGGTAGTCTATAAGTGTGTGTATCTTCTGTTGTAAGTGTCAAGATTTACAATGATTGATTTAAGTCCTATAGTATAACTCTGCTAAAATTTGAACGATGTTGCATGAAATATATATTTTTTGAGTATGTTTAAAGGTTCAACTATATATATCCTAATTAGAGTTTTGATCGTTGTATTATTTTGACGATTGATACTTGTTGTTGATGTGAAATGAATTATAAAATTATGTTGCAATTTCAACTATACAGGGTATTCTTCTTACCTTTCCCTCAAAAAAAAAAAGAAAAAGGGTATTCTTACTTTTATGTGTGTTTTCTTAAATGCCAAACTCTTGGGAAAACTAGATATTATTTTGCAATTGTAAAGATCTATGTTCATAAGTAATGGAGAAATTGAGTTGTTGTTATATGGAAGATCATTCTTGGAGGACATAGAAATCTGATTTAATTTTTAAATAAGTGGTGGATTAATTCTTTCCATTTCCTTCAACCAAAAATTTAAGATGTTCATTTAACTAAGAATAATTTTGTTTGGACTATCGTTAGGTATCCATCTCAGTTTTCTATGCCCGTGAAAACCTAACAGGAGGCGTCGTCTGTGGCCTAAACTAACTTTCTTGGATGTATTGAGGACCTGTGAGCGAATTTTTTGCATAATATCGAGACAACATACATATACAAGAGAAGATATTTCAGGATTTCACATATGTAAGTGTTTCCCAAACTTTCGGGAGATCCTCCTAGGCCACATGAGCAGAAGGCCCTCGATGAGATAAGTTTGCAGGTGTTTTATAAGTTTTAAAGGGTTTAGATTATATAATCCAAAATATCATAGAAATTATTCAAATTATACAATTCGAACGAGGGTAAAATTTGCAATTTGTAGGCGTGCAAGAGAGATGAGCAGGGTGGAAAAAGAAATTCTCCTTTTCAAACTCTAATACATCTCTAGACCCAAGAGGCCCAAGCCCAACCACCGTCGGGATCATTTCCAGTCAGGTAGATCTCATCTCCGACGTGTCCCCCAAATCTCATCACGTCAATGGCGATGATCACTGCAACACTCTTTCATTGATCTTCCTCACACTTTTTCTTCTTTAAATCACATGTTAACCTTTTCAAATCGATCATAATCAAAGAAAACGCTGAACAATTTCTACACAACAAGATGGCTGATGTCGCCTCAAACACAATGGTACATATATCAATACCATAACCGTTTTCTGTTACATTGAAATTGCTACTATCACCGACAAATTGCTGAATTCGCATTTCGAATTTCATTGAATATTCGTTTTTGTGCAGAGTCCTTCTAGTGCATTTGATCTAGGAGCATTCGTTGGTGATTTAACCATTGAAGAAGATCTAAACGGGTGAATATACTCTCTTCTACTATTGCAATTCCAAATTACAATCTGTTTTAGTTAATAGTTATTTATGCGATGAAGAATGTTAATTTTAGATGTTTTGGTTAAATTGATTTTGCAGTGATGATATATCTTTAGATGGACTTCAACAGGAGCTTGAGGAATGTAAGAATGATGAAGTGAGTTATTTCAACTTAGTTATTGTGTTGCAACACTGCTATTTTAGATTCTGATGAAATTGCCTAGTTGATCTTAGCATAATGTTTTATATTAAAAGTTTTGGTTATAGCTTTGTAAGGTTCCGATGTCTCATATGAGTTGTGCGCGATTCATAAGAAAATGATTAGTTGTGTTGATTTCAATGATAGAATGAGTTCTATTTACTAAAACTTCCTTATTAGTTGTAGTTAATAGAGTAGTTATGTGAGTTGAAATACAATAAATAAGAGTATATTAGTGGAAACAAATAATCAATGTTTCATTGGTATTAACCCACTTGGGTTGACCTGGCGGTGTTAGCTTGGGACCTTGGAATGTGCTCCTCCTCAAGGTGCTAGTTTAGCTTCTTAAAAAAAACAAAATTCATTGGTATTCTAAAGTGGCAATTAACTTGAGACAGAGAAATATTGCAAATGAGACACTTATAATGAGACGAGGGAGTATCTATTTACTGAAATAATTATTAACTGCATATCTGAGAACAATTCGATATAATCAACAGGAAACCTTGCTTGTTGGTTTTGTTTCTCAATTGAAGAGTTTGGTATACTGGGCAATGATTTCAATACAAGTTATAAACACTCTAAATAATTCTTCAATTGGAGGCAATTGCACCAATTAATTTCACTTTAAGCATGTTTACTTTTTTGTTATTCTTCTTATTAGCTTCGCTTAAGCTTACATTTTATGAACAATTGTATGTTCTTTAAGTGCATAGTCAAAGGTCACAAATCACATTCTCTATCTTTTTGTTGTCCTTGCCTTCCAATTATACTTCTAGCTTGAAATACACACTCATATGTAAGTTATTAAGTTGTTGTTCTCTGTGTAGGTTGTTGCAAATATACTATCTAAAGGTCCAAAACTTAGAGATTATACTAAGGGAGTTGAGAATGATTTGCGCAAAGTGGAGTTGGATTCAATTCAGGTTTGTTTATAATATTGTGAGCATTAAATAGCCACGCCATTTTGTTTCTTCTTTGCTAGATTTGATGACTAGTAAGCTTTTGTCTTTACTCTCTGCTTGTAGTGATGATCTTACATGTAGGCTTGCTTTTGTCGATCGTTGCTGGCAGTACGCTAATCAATTGATTTTACCACTGTGCCATTTATTGCAGGATTATATTAAAGAGAGTGATAATCTAGTCTCTCTTCATGACCAAATTCATGATTGTGATAATATCTTGTCACATATGGAAACTCTGCTAAGTGGATTTCAGGTATGTTGGTCGTTTGAGCAAATTGAAAAAGCTTGCATTTATGAGCATCTGTACTGACAAAAGTAGAACCATCCAACCAGTTCTTAGTTAGTCAATAATATCATTTAAAAATGGTGGTAAACGCGTTTTCCTGATTTTCCGACAAGACAGATAATGAAAGTATTTTATATTTGGAGTGGCACCACAATCTCGACAATTTTTGTTTATTCTAAAGCTTGAATGTGACATTTCTACTTTGTTTAGCTTTTAGCAGTATTATTTTCACCTTACAACGATGAAGTGTCTGTTTACCAGTTAACCTTTGAGGATCTGTTAATAGTATATGTCAAACAAATACTACAATTATATTCGTTTATTCGATCATTTGAAGGACTTCTCAAGCTATTTGAATTTCAGTTTCTACGTTGATTTTGAACATTAAATCACGAAATCTTAATTTTATTTATCAGGCTGAGATTGGTTCCATAAGTTCAGACATTAAAATTCTGCAAGAGAAGTCTATGGATATGGGTTTGAGGCTTAAGAATCGCAAGGTATGGCCGTTTTATATAAACAATCTAGGAGTTCAAAGGCATTTATAATTGTAGCACCTTTTGGCGTAATACTAATTGATTATCAGTTTGTTCTGGAAAGCAAATTGCATCAAAAGGCTGTTTACATTTTGGCAATTAGTTTTGTGCATTAATATTTCTTTAATTGTTGGACTTCTATTCACATTTGGATGAGAGGTATATTAGTTTCACTGTCACCACTCTTGTACTTCTTTCCCCTGCTACCCAGCGAATTAAGTTTTCCTGTCTTTTGCCTGCACGTGTTATATGTAGTATGTAGTATAATTGATCTTTTTTTTTCTCCCAATAGGTGACTGAATCCAAGCTGGCTAAGTTTGTGGAAGACATTATCATCCCTCCGAGGATGGTGGACATCCTTGTTGATGGAGAGGTATGCTTTCTCTGTATTCTGTAATCTACTTCTCTCTCCTCTCCAATAATGTTTTATTAATTTCTGTGGTAGTGTGCAAAACACATTTAATATTTCTAGTATTTGTTGAGACTTGAGAGTCCGACATTGACTAGAGATAGGGCCTAGGTAGTACTTATAAGGTTTGGTCAATCTTCACCTTATAAGTCAGTTTTGTTGGTTGAGCTAGTCCCTAAGTCCTGAATTTAAGGTATTGTCTATATTTTTATCAGCTGTCCAGGCTTTGAAACAAGGGTCTGATCCGGTATCTCTAATATATATTTTCTAATACTTTGGTTTTTTAGCTAATATTTGAAAATAGACATACATAACAAATATTGCAGTGCTGGTGTTGAGAAGGTCTGCAGCCTGCACACAACATTATAAACACTGGTCATTTATTATCTAAGATCATGGCATTTGTAAACAAGTGTCTTGGCTTGGGTCCTTTGAGAATCAACTAAAAAGGAGTCTAGCTCTTCTGGTTTTGATCATGTTTTTTTCAGAAGTCTCTTGTTTGATTTTGTTTAGGCATAATAATAGTATAATACTTATATTGACAGTTTTATTCTTGCTGGTTTGATGCCTCTTCTTGGTCTTCTTTGGCACTTTAGGCTAAAGTTAATATGCTTTGACATGCATGCTGCTCCGCATTACTTCTCTCCTACTAGTATATTCCCTTCTAGTTAGATTTCTTTCTCACTTTGGATGCTTTTCAGGTCAATGAGGAATACATGAGAACTCTTGAGATTCTAAGTAAGAAACTGAAATTTGTAGAAGTGGACACAATGGTTAAAGCTTCAAAAGCTCTAAAAGATGTTCAACCCGAGCTTGAAAAACTCAGGCAGAAAGCAGTCTCAAAGGTTGTCTACATCAATAACAGTATTAGTATGGAATTTTGTTTTCATTTATAATTTAATGCAGACTTTTTTTCTATTCTGTGAACTTTTTATCAAAGAAACAAATATCCATATCATCTGTTATCCATCCATCTGCAGGTATTTGACTTCATTGTTCAGAAACTCTATGCATTGAGAAAACCCAAAACAAATATCCAAATACTTCAACAAAGTGTCCTTTTAAAGTACAAGTGAGTTTCTTAATTAATTTTTAGAATGCTATAGCTTGATGGATTGATATGCTATGAATTCTGAATTCCTATTGATAAGGTTCCTCTAGCACTTAGTTGTATCTACTAGACAACGTGCCCATGTTTGCTTGTGTTGAGTTTTTTCAATATACATTGTTTTATAAATGTATTTCTCTCGAGTATTAAATTGTTTCATGCACAAATCTATTCATTGCTATTTTGTTGACTGGATGTTACTTTTTAAATATATTTTTAACAACATTGTATTGCCTCGAATGTACAATTTTATCTAAATCATCACAAATTGTGCTTATAAACAGGTCGATCTATAGAATTTTGTTATTGAACTACCATTGAAGGATTTCTTTTTTTAAATGTTTTATTTGTCATCATTTGCATTTGAGCTGCTAACTAGAGAACTAGTGAAGGATCTGACATGCACCATTGTATACCTCCTTGTGTTAACCACCTTTAAATTGTGAAAACGTTTTCGTTATTTTTGTTAACTTTGGGTGCTTTACGAATCTAACAAATAGAAATGTAAAAGTGTAGGTATGTTGTTAACTTTCTCAAGGAACATGGCAAAGAAGTATATAATGAAGTTCGTGCAGCTTATATTGATACAATGAACAAGGTAAATGCTAAAAATCAGAACTTTCTATTAATATTTTTATTGATCAAAATTTTATCCTAAATAATGCTATGAGGATGGAAAATGTTTGTTTGTTTTCACATTTTGTTTAAATTTCTTGCTCGAAAACATCTTTCTAGTAAATAAACTTCACATTAGCATCTCAGCCCATATGCCAGCAGAGTTGTTTTCAAAAAAACTATACGTTTACTATTTCAAAGAAGCTTAAGCTTACTATAAAAGACTTAGAGCCTGTTGTCAAAAAGGCTAGTTTTATATGATTATGTATTCAATCAAAGTGTAGGTTCAATATAGAAAAAGCCCCCACTAAAAATGCATTTCCCCCCAAGTGAAGTTTAAAGTAAGGTGTGAATGGTAGCATCTCAAAATCTTTGGTAGCTTTGAGTTGGCCCGACTTACTTTCATTCTATGTTAATTTGCTGGCTTTCACGGTTAATGATGAACCACATGGAAGACTTCTATTTTGGTTGTAATATGTATGAGCTGAGTGGGCCAGGCCAATCACTGATCCATGTTACAATTATCAATTTTTAGCAACTATTCCAATATTTAGACATATAGATATTGAGTGAAATGAGTATGATTTTGCAGGGAAATGAATTTGAATTATTTGATGAAGTATCCTTATGCTCCTCTATACGTGCAGGTTCTTAGTGCTCATTTCCGTGCTTACATACAAGCATTGGAGAAACTGCAATTGGATATAGCAACATCCTATGATTTAATTGGTGTAGAGACAAGAAGCAACAGCGGTATTTTTGCAACAGCATGGCAACCGCTAAAGAATCGATCTGCTGTTTTTGCTCTTGGGGATAGGATTAATATATTGAAGGTATGACTCAACTTAAGAAAAAGGGAAAAGCCATGCATATTATCCTTTTGTTTTATAATACTAATCTGAATTGACCGAGGAGTCCATGTATTTCTTACCATTGGTGTCAGTAGTTCATTTTGAGCAGTGAAGGTTAGTTAAGACCAGGATAATAATTGTGTGAAGAGAAAGACAACTTTTTTTTTTCAGCAGAATTATATTTCATGCCCCTAGGGATCTGTTGCTGGTTTAAAAATTTATTTTATTTATGATACTTTGAATTATTTGCTTTAGGAAATAATTGAAATTTCTTAGAGAGCCTTTGCTATATACTTTTTATTTGTGAAAGTTATATTTCGTGGTCCTTGGTATTGTTAATGTGACTGGATTTGACTCCTCTAAAGAAAGAGATGCACTTTAGAGGATAAAAGTCAAAATTATAAATGATGATTGATAAGTTACCAATTAAGATATCAACAATTGCATAATTTGTTATATATGTGTATGTATTTTATATTTTATCACAATTTCAACTTTGATTCTTAAATGGAAGGTTATTTTTACACTCTTCACTTAAGAGGAGCCAAACTCAATCAAAATTTATACAATCATTAGATGGCTCTGATCTGCAGAGATTGTATAGTCATTGGGTTATGGCCTTAAGATTTGACATTATTTCAGGAAATTGATGAACCGGCATTGATTCCTCATATAGCTGAAGCCAGCTCTATTAAATATCCATATGAGGTTCTGTTCAGAAGCTTGCAGAAGCTGCTTATGGATACTGCTACTTCAGAGTACACTCCAGCTTGCTATGCCACTTAATATTATCTTACAAAATCCTTATGTGCATAAAAACCCTAGTTAAATGCATGTTGACATTAGTTCCTTGCATCTGCAGATATAATTTCTGTGAGGATTTTTATGGGGAACAACATATGTTCTATGAAATTTTTTCAGGTATTGTGATGGAGTTTTTAAATTTTGTGGAGTGTTTGCAGTCATTGTCCAATAGATTAAAGAATTTCTTTAGCTTATTGATATTTAAAATGAACTTTGTTAGATTCAGTTTTACATTGCTACTCTGTAGATTGCAAATTTTAAAATATGCCAACATGGGAACAAAAGTATCATGATGTCACAGAACATTTGGAAACACTGTTGATGTAGGTGCTTGGTAAAACAAAAAATGGTAGAGTTAATTTGTTATAGATCATAGCTTATGTATGAAATTTGTAATTTTTGCACATATTTTGTTTTATTGTTGAAGTAAATCAAGGTTAGCATTGAATGTAATGAATAATGGCATGGTAACAAAAGCCATTTTCAGCAATTTTTTATTGGGAAATGCTAATGAGTGCCCTAAGGAGACTCTTTAAGAGTTTAAAGTAGTAAATTTTTATGAAAATATGCGTATTCAGTGCATTTGAAATTGAAATGTTTAACTTTTTAAATAAATGCATTGGAATAACTTCTTTATTTAGTATCCTTAAAGAGTGCCCTTGAGTACCCTAAGGGCAGTTGTTAGCAAGACCCTTTTTTTTATTTACCTTTTTGGTATTTAAACAAACACCACTGTATCATTTTATGTCTTTTAGTTTTTTCATTTTCAGATATGGGTTCAGGTTTTGTATAGCTCAATTGATATGCCTTTTTGGTTTATACAGGTCCTTTTGGTGTCATGGATGAGCATTTCAATACAATACTTCCAAATTGCTATGATGCTATAGGTCTAATGCTTATGATTCGCATAATACACCAGCATCAGGTAACATTCTGACTTGTAAGACTGGTTTCAATCTTCAGTAAGGACAGCATATCTAAGTAAAAATCACGTTGATGCTATTGCGGCCTAAAGAAGGTGTAATGCCAACAAGTGATTTTCAACAATCCCATCATCTTGTTCCGAGAATTTGATTCATAGCCACCCTCTTGAAATTCCAATGAAAACTGACCCGTTGGTTTTGGGATACAAACCATTTCTTGAGAAGCAATTACCAAATAATTGAACAATATAACACAAACAGATTTCATTGCACAGTTAGAATTTAAATAAGTTCCAATCTGCATTTCATGTTTCAGTTAAAAGTTAAAACCAAACAGTAATGTGAATGTTTGGCAAAGATTTGTGCATTTACAAATGTTTTACCCTTTAAACAATTTGAAACTGATATACTTATTTATTTCAGCTCATTATGTCTCGGAGGCGGATTCCATGCTTGGATTCTTATTTAGACAAGGTCAGCTTCCTGGGCAATGCATTCTGCTTAAACAAGATTAGTTTTTTCTTGACAGTGTGTTTATTGCTGGTAGATTCTGATATTATACTCAAATGAGCAAAATTCATCTAGTCACAAGTAGCCCTGCAATTCTTGTAGGGTTCTGAGTCTAGACAGTTATAACATTGAAATTTCTGGGGTATCGGTTAGAGAACTATTTGACTGCTTAGCTGGAACTTAAATCTATTTGAAATAATTGAATAATCTGAATGATTGTTTATATCATACAAAGAATCTGTACAACCAACATACATGGGAAACATAGTTGGAATCCCTCAAGATTGGGAGCAGCTAGCAGATAATTAGTGATGTCTCGGCCTTGCAACCAGCTAGCAGCTAGGTGAAGAGAGAATAGATTTTAACACTTCATCACCATGAACTAGTGAATAAGCATCTGCTACTCGGTTCTCTTACTTCATGATTAGCTCCATATAGCTGCAGGACCCCAAAAATCTCTCCTCATTTTGGTCATCAAATTCTGGAGCCGTTCCCTCTCCTTCTCATTACGGGTTTCATTTTTCACCCAATATGACTAGCCTCAACTTTTTATGAGAACATTGGTGAGGGGATTAAATTTTTCTTCACACTTAAAACATTGCCCTCGAGTCCTTCTTGCCATCAACACCTGACATGTTAATTGTCTCGTCCATTTTCGCTCCGTGGAAATTCAATGTTTTCCCTCCGTTCACTTCTACCCATAGAAGTCATAGATGACTAGGCTCTTACGTTTCCTAGACAAGACTTTCTAGATGGCGAGACTCTCTTGGCCTGGGTGTCTGAAGTTTTGTCATATACACTCTCAATTCTCTTACGTTTCCCTTAGTCTAATATATTTTATTTACTGTGATATATGAAATCCTTCTATTGGTCAATGACGAAAATGGATAAAACTAGCTGCCAATATGAGTCAATGGGCCTTGAGTCATATTTGAAGCTAATTCATAACTTTGGCAGGTCAATATTTCCCTATGGCCTCGGTTTAAGATGGTATTCGACATGCACCTCAACAGTTTGCGAAATGCAAATGTGAAGACATTGTGGGAAGATGATGTTCATCCTCATTATGTCATGAGGCGTTATGCGGAGTTTACTGCTTCACTTATCCACTTAAACTCTGAGTTTGGGGATGGTCAGGTCAGTATAATAAACCTATCAATCATCAACTCCTTTTTGTAAATTTCTAATGCAATCCATCTGTTTACTAATTGCAGCTTGAATTGAATCTGGAACGACTTAGAATGGCCATTGATGATTTACTTATCAAGCTTGCCAAGAACTTCACAAAGCCAAAACTACAAACGGTGTTTCTTATAAACAATTATGATATGACAATCGCTGTTTTGAAGGTAAGAATCTGCAAGCTGGCTCTTTATTTTTATTTTGTAAAGCTATATATCTGCACCTAGAAAGTACTTGGACAAAACTCCATTTCAAATTGCTAGTGTGGTTCATGTCAAAATTGATTATCATAGCTTGCTCTATCAATTTGGGAATATCCAGGGTAACTTCAATTTTTTCTCGCATGCTTGATTCCAGGAAGCAGGTCCTGAAGCTGGCAAAATTCAAATGCACTTTGAGGAACTACTGAAGAGCAATACAGCATTATTTGTGGTAATTGCTTTCAATCCTTTCACACCTGGTTTTGTTGCAAATTAAAGTTCGTTTTTTAATCGTGCATGCAAAGAGTATACGAGAACAAATTTTTTCAGTTGCTATTTCTTCACATTGTTGGTTAAAGAAAAAGTGAAAAATGTTGCCTCTTAGTCGAAATTTAGTTTATGTTGCCAATTTGCCTTGCGATTGTCATATTTAAGACGAAATTTTAGTGCTGTTGGTCCTGATCTGAAGGAAATGAATTAGAATTAAGACTAGCTGGCTGAGAGTTCTGTGTTAAATTAAATGGGGGAGAACTCAAGATACCACTTATAACAAACTATTAAGAACTATGATCTCCATCTAAAGGAAACAAGTAAATGTGAACTTATGCAATTTCCAAAAAGAAGATGGGTCAGTGTATCCATTAATTATATTGTGGTGTAATAGATAACTAATTTACTCTCTTGCTCTCATCTGCAATTGCAAATGTCTTCACTTTTGTTTTTCTTTCTTTCAATCCTTGCAGGAAGAATTGCTCCAAGAGCATTTTAATGATTTAATCAAGTTTGTCAAGGCCAAAGCCTGTAAGTATATAACGATGATACTACTTGTTCAAAAAAAAATAAAACGATGATACCAATGTCGCATCTTATTTACATTCAATATTTGCTAAACTATGGGCTTGATTGCATGAATTTATCAGCTGAGGACCCAACATCGAGTCCTGATAAACCTATAACTGTTGCGGAAGTGGAACCACTGGTGAAGGATTTTGCAAGTAGGTGGAAGGCGGCGATAGAGTTGATGCACAAAGATGTCATCACTTCTTTCAGCAATTTCTTGTGCGGTATGGAGATCTTAAGAGCTGCATTGACCCAATTGCTACTTTACTATACGAGACTCTCTGATTCCATCAAGAGGATCCCTGGTGGGTCTGCATTGAACAAGGATCTTGTTTCTATATCTTCAATCATGTATGAGATTAGGAAATATTCGAGGACTTTCTAATTTATTGAAGAGTCATAGTTATCTGTTGGATCTAATTCCAAATCCATAATATCTGATGTATGTTTTGTAAAAAAAACATTTTTGGACTAAGATTTTTCACTCGTATTGGGTACATCTATAGTTACCAAATTAGTGTTGTTGAAGAATGGTGAATGCTTCGGTTTGTAGTTAGATAGAGACGCAACAAATATCAAATCCATGAATTTATACAGAATGCAAAGACGGGATGATAATACACTGTTTTTATCATGTAATTTTTATTTGGGTAGAGATTTTATTTTACTTTTTTCCTGTTGAGCATGGCATTCCAGCAACTAAGATCTTAGGGATGATATTTATGTTTGTTTGCCTTGCTTTTCTTGACAACAACCACAATTGAAGAAATTGATTTGGATTGGCCTACTTGAATTAGTGAACCAAATGAATATTTGGTTCGTTCAAATCGCGAATCATTTTCAGCCAACCAAACCTCATAATCATGGTATAATACACCCCTAGAAAAGAGAATTCAAATGAATAATATCGTATCAATGGTCGTATAAAGGAAAAAATCCAGATAAAACATACAATGGGTTTAAAACTCATGATAAGGTTGTCGTATCAACAAATCAAAATGCCTTAACCATAACATTCATCAGGTCCTTAAACTGTATGGGGTAAGAAGCTTTTATGTCACTTAGTATTATTTTTCTCACACTTATCTAATCTGATAAGTTATGATAGGATGCAAGTGTAAATTTTTAGACATTACCATTAAATATCAATCAAACTTAAACATGGCAACAAAACCCGCCCTGTCCAGACCCGCCTGCCCCGCCCCCAAATTTAACGGGGAAAAGCCGATAAAACTGGGTGCGGGTGCGAGTGGGGGGAAAATTTGGGTTTTTAGTACGGGGCGGGGATGCTTATAACCATCCCGCACCCATCCCGTTTTTTGAAATTTACTTTATTAAATTTTATAATCTTATTTGCATAAGCATCAATCTATTTTAATATATTATTACTCTTTAGAAACATATTTAATATAATTATTTTGCTCTTTTGAAAAAAGTTTATTAGATCTTTAATTATTAATATAATTATTGTTTTTTGTTGCTATGAAATAAAATGACTTTTTAAATATTTTATAAAAAATAAAGTTTTCACGGGAGGGGGCGAGGCGGGGCCGGGTGGAGCGGGGTTGTGTGTTCAATTTTTACTCCCAATATGGTTTGGGGATGAGGAACAGGGGCGGATGCATGGAAGCGGGGACGGGGATATTTAAACCCGCCACCAACCTGCCCTGTTGCCATGCCGAATCAATCTCAAATTTTATTTAGGGATGTCAATGTGTTCCCATAAATGAAGATTTTTGTGGAGAGTGCTCCTGAACAGTTTACTAAAATTATTTGTATATATTTAAGTTTTTTACATTTATGTTTATTTGTAATTTCACATAAAATGCATATAAACTTTATTTATATACATGATGTTTACTATTATAGTTATTAGAAACCACCACCTCATCAATCTCAAGTAATTGAAACAAATCCAATAAAGTAGAGGTATCTTTCCATATAAAGCTCATAAAATTGTAGACAATCCATTGTGAGACTGCCATTACTAGGTTCGAAGAACCGTTGCCAAAAAAAAGCAGACAACCTCAACTCCGGCACTTGTAACATCTTTAACTCATACTAGACTTTTGGTCCGTGCATCGCACGCGTCTGACGTATTGTTTAGTATTCGCATAGATTATTTATAAATCAACACATATTAAATAAACTATATATCTTGTAAAATGTTACTCAATGGCTAAAGTGTTGAGACGTTAAATAAGTGTAAGAAAGAGATCCATTAACAGAGTTATTGTATTGTATAATATGAGGTAGGAAAATAGGATAATTTGTTAAGTAAGGATTGGATCAATATGAGCGATCTGTTTTTTCAAAAAAATAGGAGCGATCTATTAACAAAATAGGAGCGATCTCTAATTTCAAAAAAATAGGAGCAAAAATAGGATTGTATTGAATTTAGGAGTGATCTGTTGTTTTTGATTTCAGAAGTATTTGAAAATAACATTTTAATTAAATTAAATAGGGTTAATTAAACAGGGGTAATACAGTAAAATTAATCATTGAAGTTAGGTTAAATCTAGGGCAACATTTTGCGTTCGGGTTAACTTTAAGGAATAAGAGATGTACCACACACCACACACCGCAGTGTTGAGAATAGAATTCATCGTGGCCCACAACTTCACACAAGAGAGAAAGTAGGTTTTATTTGTATCCTTTTTTCTGTATCGCACAACTTTACACTTAAGCATCACCTAGAGGTCAGTTAGAGCCTTATTTCTAACAACCATCTCCTCCACAAAAAACCGACTCTCTTTTTTCTTATCATCTAAAACTTTGATCTCCTCGAGGAGAACCTCAACCACGAGGTCAAGATTACCAAAGCACTTGCTCACTCCATCCTTTGAGGACACCTTTCAGTGATTTCAGCTTCTCTTTAAGGATGAAGCCCATTCATCTAGAGAGATTCAAAGTGGTCAACCTCTCAATAACCACCTCCAAAAGAGGTCGTTGTGGGTGACCCAAAAATTATTAAACCAGAAAGGCGTAGGACCACCAATTGGGAAGACCAACTCCACACTAGAGGATAGTTATTGGAACCATCCCAATGACGTGTCCATTTACTAGCAAGCCACCAAAGATCCCACCACCTATCCGACACGAGAATACGACCTACATGATATTAACATCTAAATAAAAAAAATTAATTTTGTATGGACAAACGATGCAAAAAAAATAAAAATAAAAATTGTACACGCAAATTTTGTTGAGATGTTTTAGAAATTAACATAGAAAGAATAACGCTAACATCACACTTATATCAATTTTTCAACCCATTATCTTTTATTGTTTAAAATTCACATATGGTCTACTAAATTTAGGTGACCCACATGAAATTGTGGTATCCATGTAATTTTAACAAATCAAAGTTTCTTTCAAAAAAAAAAAATCAAAGTTGATGTGTTAGGAAAAATGTGTTGCTAACACTCTTCAACCTATCAAAGTGATGGTACAAAATGATTTGATTGAATGTATATAGATTAAGAGAAATGTTAACCGGTGCCTAGGGGTGGGAAAAAAACCAAAAACTGAACCGAACTGCTGAACCAAATTGAACCAAACTGTTATTGAACCGAACTGTTATGTAAAGGTTAAAAACTGAACCGAACTACTATTGAACCAAACCTTTTTGAAAAAACTAAAACTGTACTTGAACCCAAATTGAACCAAAAACTCACTGCTAAAGAACGTAAAAGTTATTATCACACAAAATATTCACTCAAAAACTCATTCGATTCAATTCAATCTGGAATAAGTGAATTCAATTGACGAATTTCTTGTTCAATCTTAGAATACGTTTCTGCAAATTAGAGTTTTCAAATTGTTGGATCGATTTTGCCATAAAGAATGGAAACGAGTAGAAGAGCGGTGGAATCGTACTGGAGATCACGGTTAATCGATTTAGCTGCATTAGATGAAGATAAAGTCACACCCGTTTACAAATTGGAAGAAATTCGTGAGCTTTTGCGTTAAGGAAGTTTCTGATTTTGTTTTGAAACGTTTGGATCATAAGAGTCCCATTGTAAAACAGAAGGTATAATAATAGTTCCAGGAAATAATTCAGTTTTTTTTTTTTTGTACAGGAAACAGTTCACTATCTTGAAAACCAGTTCGGTTTGGATCAAATTGTTTCATTATGGTTCGGTTCAGTTCAGACACAGTTTTGGGTCTGAACCGAACTTTGCCCATCCCTAACGGTGTCCTCGGAGCACTGATTAAGGGGTCAAATCTAGTAAGTATTCCATTAGAACTTGTGTTGTCAACTTCACGAAAGCATAAAAAGGGTTATTTTCACTTTAATTAATATAATTAACGGTAAGAAGTATCAATTATTATTTTTTCCTCATAATTATTTTTTTCTATTGCACCAACTATTTTTGAAACGTATCAATCAAATCAAATATAATAATAGTATTTTTGAAGGAAAAAAAAGGTTAATTGGTGCCGTAAACCTAATCCTGAGTTTCGGACAACATCCCTTAAAACCCTAAAACCTGCCGATTACCAAATCGTCCAATATAAAATACTCCCCCATCAAATTGTTTCCTTCTCTACCTAAAAAAATTATTAATATTTTTAAAAAAAATTAGCCCTTGCAGAGAGAGATTCTTCTTCTTCCTTACCCTCCGTACTAAATGGAAGACACCAACAACAACAATCAAGTGACCTCATTGTTCGAGCAACAGAGCACCGTTAACGTCACTCCTGAACTTAACGGAACAACCACTGATGGGTCCCACCACTCCGTTACTGAGAACAAGAAGAAGCGTGGTAGGCCCAGAAAGTACGAGTCTCCCGAGGAAGCTATCGCCGGACGAAAAGCTATCGCCGCTAGAAAAGCCGCCGCCGCCGCCGCAGCTGCTGCTAACGCTACCGCTACGACGTCGTTTTCGTCTCCTAACTTTAACAAACCTAAAAAGTTTCATTCCTCATCTCTAGGTCAGTTTTTTTAACCTAATTTTTTTATTTTTAGAACATTATGTTTTGTGATTGATTAGTAACTTAAACTAAGTGCATGCATGTTGATTTAATTATTGAATTTGAATTCAATGTTTTTGCTGATGTAGGTAATTCAAGAGAGGGGTTCAATATCCACTTTGTTACTGTTGCTCCTGGTGAGGTATGCATTGTTCCTGATACTTTTATTTACTTTTTTTTATTGTAGATATATGTTGATTTAATTTTTGAAAAAGGTTTAATGGATATACACCTTCACACCGTAAATTAGTTTTATACCGACATTCAATAGAAACCCTAAAAAAAATTCCATGTCATATTGATTTATAATGTACTTCCTCAGGCCTTAAATATAGGCAAAGAAGTATGCATGTACTTGGTGGACCAAGTACATGTACTTTTTTTGCTTATATTTGTATATTGGAGGTAGACAGGCTTGAATGTAACCAGAAAAGTACATGTATTTGGTGCGTGGACCAAGTACATGTACTTTATTGCTATATTTAAGGACGGAGTGAGTAGTTATATAAGTGAGGTTATGTGGTAGAATAATTGATTTTCATTGGATGTTGGTGTAAAACTAATTGATACTGATAGCGTGTATCATTTAAATCCATTTTCAAAATAGGAAGTTTTTGGTGATCTGACCTCATTCGTTTACCATCATAATGGCAATCCCAAATGTTTTGATTAATATATGTATATCTACCAAGAGAGTACTGATGAATGAGATTGCATCAGAATCTCAATCAAATCTAATGTGTGTCCGTATTACTTCTGATAAAGATTCAGGTGAGACACAACACAGGGGTGTGCATCATAGCTTCAACTAACATCTGTGTTAGAAGATATGACAATATCTTATAATAAATTCATATTGTTTGAGTCTTTTGGATCATCTCATAGAATTAATTTCATATCTCGAAGTATCTTGATTACCTCTTAAGATTAGTAGTTTTTGTATATGACACTGTTTGGATCGAGCTAAATTTTCAGCTTATGAAAATTAGCTTATGCAAATAAATAAGCTTTTATATTAGTTAATAAGTTCTCACTAACAAATATTGTATCTTCATAAGTTGTTTTTTCATAAACTACCTTAACAAGTTTATGAATAATAAATAAAAGCTTTTTTTTTTTTTTTTTTACATAAGCTCAATCCAAACGGACCCTATGTATTGGTGTAAATAAAGGTCATTGTTTAGTCTTTTTGTATCATCAAATTACAACTAATCACATCAAACCATAGTCATAATTTTATTTATTTAATTTTACTCTTCCCCGTTGTCTAAAACTCTACAACTTCAACAACCTGAATGAGTAGTGAGATATGAACTGACAGAGTCACAGAGTAATATGTCTTGATTTATCTTTTGCATCTCACCATTGCGATCTGCACTTCTTTAGATAGCTTGAACTTTCCTTTCATCTGTTATTTGGATTTTTTTATTTTTTTTTTGGATTTGGATCCTCTCGTCCCCCTCATTCTCTCCTTCTCCCTCCTTCACAAGCCGTCTCTCTCTCTCTCTCTCTCTCTCTCTCTCTCTCTCTCTTTTAGAGAGAAGATCAAGAGAGAGAGAAAATTAAAAAAAGAAGATCAAGAGATCAAGATCAAGAGAGAGAGAGAAGATCAAGAGAGAGATAGACACAAATTTGAGAAGGAGGGAGAAGGAGAGGATCCCAATTGGTTTTCTTTAGCTAATGAATGTGAACATGTTTAGTTCACCATTTGCTTACTGTTATTAAATTTGTCGGCTTTCCTTTTCTATCTTTTGTACTTCCCTAATTGTTTCTACACCCATTCAATAGGATATTGGCCAAAATATTATGATGCTCATGCAAAAAAATAGTAGGTGTGAGATGTGCATTCTGTCTGCATCTGGTTCCATCTCTAGCGCCACTCTTCGTCAGCCAGCAACCTCCGGAGGCAATATTACTTACGAGGTAAAAAAATACTCTTGTTCCTCATGTGATTTATGTTTTATTTTGATCTCTATACTTCCAGCAACCTTCTAAAGGAAATGGGATTTTTCTGCAACTTTAGGTAAAAATATGATCTTAGAGTATCAGAATAAAACAGTGGCAATATCTTGTCCTCTTTACTTTAATTAAATATTGTGTTTATTTAAGATTTTTCTCTTACTGTTGGCTCGCACGCGATTAAAACTTACAAATTTGAAATCATCTTTAGTAGCATTATTGGAGGGACAGAAGCTCGATAATTACTTTCACCCCATAATCTTCCAAAGCTGTCTTCCATTTATTAACTTGTTTCTCAAATAAAGTTGTAAGACAACATAGGATTTTAAATGTAGGGATACAAATTGGAATGAATATTTATAAAGAAATGCTAGCAATACAAATTATTGTGTACATATCTCGCTTATCGAAAAAAGAAAAAAAAATCTCTTGCACAGTCGCACTTCCCTACTTTTCAAGTTTTAGCCTTTGGTCTTCAATCACCACTAAGAGCGCAAACAGAGGTTCCTTTTTAAAAAAATGTGTCCATATGTAGATTATTATGACTACCTTATTCAGTGTTAATTTTTGTCCTTTGACTTAAGGGGAACCTTCACAGAGTGGTTGAAATTATTACAGTGTTGTCGATGGCGAAAAGCCAAAATTCCGACATACTGGCCGATAAATGGCGCCGCCATCCTTCACAAATTGGCCATGGTGCCACCGTGGCCAATATTTGACAGCACTGCTGATAGGCCAGTAGTTTGGGTTTGAGTCGTGAAATTAGCCTCATGTAAGTGTAAGGTAAGACCTCCAAAAATAGCCTACTATGGGTTTGACCATTTTCTAGACCATGCCACAATGTGAGCTTTGGTTACAGGTTATCTTTTTTTTTTTTTTTTTCTTTCCCGCTTGTGAACGAGTCTAATGAATTTACAACACATTACCTTCATGGTAAATCTCTTTTCATGTTAAATGTTAAGAGTTGGCCTTTTCATACGCTTTTATATTGTTGTCAATGTTGAACTATATTTATTTTTGATATCAGGGTCGCTTTGACATAATTTCACTTACTGGATCATATGTCCGCAATGAACTTGATGGTCGTTCTGGTGGTCTCAGTGTATGCTTATCCCATTCTGATGGGCAGCTTGTAGGTGGAAGCATTGCTGGACCCCTTAAGGCCGCTAGTCCAGTTCAGGTAATTTCTAACAATTTATGAATTTTGGTTGAACTTGTGCGAAATCTGACCTGTGTCTTTCCTTCTTTTGTCTCTATCAACTCTTCATATAAAGTAGAAACTTACTTTTGATAAGAACATTTTACAAAACTGATCAAGTATACAAATCTTAATTATATTTAATCAAAATTAAAGAAAACTGTAGTCTATAAGTCGAATTCAAAATTAAATGTGGCTAAAACTAAGAAGACGCAATGTCATTATCAGTTAATAGTAAGAGTATTTTGATTTCAGTCGAACCAATCCTATTTATGTTGATAGTGTTCAAATTCAGTCATTTCCATGAATGGGGTAGAAAATCCTGAAGCATTTAAATTTCTCACCTAAATCATACTAGACATATTGATGAATGCCTATTATTTTACTAATAATACTTTTCAAAATCAAATATTCTTTTGACTGAAACGTCCTCGTTGTGGTAGAAATTAGGTAGAAGGGCTAATTATTTGGAAAAAAAATTGATACTTTGTTGATATTCTAAAGGGACGAATAATTTGGAACAATTTTAATTGATTAATTTAATACATTTCCCTGAGGGATAAACCTTGGCGCAACTGGTAATGTTGTTGTCATGTAACTGAAAGGTCACAGGTTCAAATCCTGTAAACAGCCTCTTGTCTAAAAACAAGTTAAGGCTGCGTACAATACACCAAATGGTGGGACCCCTTCCCGGACCCTGTGTATGCTGGAGCTTTAGTGCACCAGGTTGCCCTTAATTTAATACATTTCCCTGCCTGGTGAATCTTTACTTCCATTACAATTACATAAGCATGTTTATTGCTTATTTCAACAATACAACATTCCGTCAAAAAAAAAAAAAGCATTTCCCAGTTACCCGAATCAACTATGAATAAAAATTAATTACAATATTAAACTCTTGCATAAGTTAGTAATTTGATTACATTTAAATATTTATAATTGTTATTTTGATAAGGATCAGGGCAGCTTGGTCATCTCTTTGATTTTGGGACCTGGATAAGATTTTTTTTGTCTAGATTGACCCTCTCTAAATTTCTACCTTCAATGTATCTCCAAATTGAATCTAAAGTTCTTTACAATGCACTCAGAAATTTAAATTAGACACAGGAGTGTGTTGGTTTAAGCGTAAGAGACTTGAATCCCCTAAAGATGTGATAAATCTTAGGATAAAAAATATTAATTTATTCATAGTCGTAACTCGTAAGTGAGATAAATTAATACCAAAAAAATTAAAGAAAAATCCTAATAAGTAGAACCCAAATATATGTATTACTTGTGATGCGTCAATTTTTATAATAAATTTTTGAATTTCATTATTCTATTTTTCATGTATTTATTCTTTCGCTTATATAAATCAATGTCTGCTATAATTTACAATATGAAATCACTTTGGGTTTAATTCACACAGGTCATTGCTGGCACATTTTCTATTCCCTCCAAGGACCCCGGTGCTGGTATAAAAGGCGATGTTTCTACTAGCAAGTTACCATCGCCAGTTGGTGAATCAGCATCAAATATAGGTTTCCGCCCAGCAATTAACTCTTCCAATGGGAATGCAATCCCAGGAAACAAGGAACATCAAGTTATTGGGGGAAGTCATTTCATGCCTCAGCAATATGGTGTAAATGTGGTACCTTTCCATCCCTCGGATTGGGGAAGTCGTCCAGATTCAAGAAATGCTGGCTTTGAACTGATAGGTATGAACTTCGGTGGTTTTTGAAATCCCTCACCCCTTCATCCCAAACCAAACATTTCTTTTTATTTTTGGTTTGAAGATAGATGAACAAGAGACTGATAATGATGTTTTCGCTATGCAGGAAGAACAGGTCACGGAGCAAACCACTCTCCTGAGAATGGAAACTATTCCTGATTAAGATGGCTTTTGGTTTGTGAAAAGATTAATCCTCGGTAGTTAGGTTTATTGTATCGCTTTGTAGTAGTTAGTATTTTCTGATTTTGCCTTTTGTAGTATGAGAAATGTTAAAGCATCCTTAAATATCAACTCAAGAGTTTCCTTCCTATTAGAGAAGACTAAAGACATGCATATTTAATATTTTTGAAGTTCTCAAGAGAGTTCTAATGTATTCTTTTCCCTTTAGAAATTAAATTGTTGTTTTGTGATAAAATTTTGTGAGAATTCTGCATTTCTCTAGTTTGTTATGCATCAACCATGCCTTCCGTTTCACCAAAAGTTGGAACACCTCTGGTGGAAGCATCTTTTGTGATGGAGTAGTTGCAAAATTGAGAATGGATCGGTTAATTTAAGACAGCATGAACACAGCATGAAAGCATCCACGTCTATTTAGTTTTTCTTCCTTTAATTAGCCAGCAGTGGTAAATTTTGAATAACTTATATTTCCTTCTGTATTCATTTTTCATCCTTTGTTCTCTCTAGAAATCCCCCATTGTTGTAAATCGTTTACTCATCCTTCAAAATCTAGATAACATAAACCTACAACAATATCAAACCTGCGGAAAAAGCTTTTGATTTCAATTCTTGGAAAGCAAGTAAAAAACCGATTACATTGACAAGAAAAAAGAGCAATGTCACTAACAGCAAGGAGATGAGTTAGGCTTGATTGTAACTTTGTAAGTAGAAAAGCTATAACAGGAAGTAAATGTGGTTAGTGGCGTTAATACCTGACGTGCAATGGGAACACGAGAATGATGGAAAAGATCCAGAGAAGCTCACTTTAAGCCGTACTGCATTCCAAGGAGAGGAAGGGAAAAGAAACCAATACTCCCTCCCTAATATAATATTAAACTATTTAACACAAATTAAGAAAAAATGATAAAAAAAAAATAATGATTTTGCATATGCGATAATATTATGGGACAAAAATAAACAAAAAAAAAAGTGAACGGAATAAATCAGGTGGAGTAACTCTTACATCTATTCTATCATATATCCCATCATATTATATGCAGGTTACATGGCTCCCCTAAAGTATTTGTGGCAACAATGATCAAACCACCCGTAAAAGGTGCGACCTTCAAAATGAAACTTTTCTTGATTATGTTCAAGATTGCAACCACTCCAAAATTTTATGACAGCAAGTCACTTTCACCCAACCCAATTTCTTTTTCAATTGAAAACACTTATGATTGGCTAAAAAATGATTCGTTGGGACCTCTTTCTCACCTTTTTGCTTCCACACTGTGAGCATGGGGGAACAAAAATATGATGTATTTATGTAATGAAATTGATCCACTACGCGTCTTACTCTTCACATTCATGGCATGGTTAATACTCTCAATTGTTGTTATACCACAATTACTAATGTAGAGCTAGAAATTATACCAGTTAAGTGAAATAACAACAATCACTCAAGTGTCATTCTCAATGTTGATAGTAGTTGTCTGGGTTCCCCCACAAGAGTTGCCTTTGGTGGAGTTTTTAGAAATGATGCAGGTTACTACTTGTCAGGTTTTTCAGGTTACATTTAAAACTCTTACACTTTGCATGCCGAGCTCTATGCCATATATCAGGGACTCTTGTTGGCGAAAGACATGGGTATCTCTAATCTAGTTTGCTATTCTGATTCTCTTCATGGTATCGACATCATCACATATCCCTCCTTGAAATTTCATGTTTATGCGATTTTGATTCAAGACATAAAAGATTTAATTGAGAAGAGAAATATCTCGGTTATCTTTATCCATACTCTTCAAGAGGAAATCATTGTATGGATTTCGATGCTTCTTCTAACCTTGAGTTCATGCGGAGTGACACAGCTGTAACCTTCTTTTTGAGAGATTAGTTTTTTTTCTTCTTTAGCTGATTTTCTTGTTTTTTCTTAGCATTTATCTAACTAAGAACAAAGTATACTATTTTTTTTATTTTTAAAGAAAGTATACCAAAAACTTTGTATTCCCTTTATTATATATTATAATTATAATTATGATTATATATAGAATAAGATAGAAGATATATATGAAATCATTCAGAAAAATATCCTTCATGTAATAGTATAATTTTAATTTCCAATTTATTTTTTTCTTCCACAAGACAAGTTTCTAAAAAAAAAAAAACACTTTTAATAATTTTACTATGATAGTACTTAGTACAAAGATTAAAGATTAACTGCATATACCAAGTTTGAAAAATTAGTACACTTAACTAAGACACAAGTGAGTAATAAATCTGGATAAGAATTTCCATAAAAAGAAGTTTGGATAAGAATTTCCAACGGTAAACCAACCATAACCATACAATAGTAAATAGTAAAAACACTGTTAAAGGAATAATCACTAACTTTAAGAATTACTAAATTAAATTAAAATTTAAAAACATCTTAAAAATGATATGTTCTTCATTCACACGCAGTTGAAGTAGAAAGAACATGAACATAGTACTTTGACAAGGTCGAGGTCCAAGGAGGATGCACAGTACGAGGTAAATTTGCTACTCCGTGGGACCCACTTTCCTTTCTTAATCTTTTTCTCCTTTCCTATTGTCTTATTCGGTTCTTCCCCTCTTTCTCTCTCTCTATATGTTAACCGCATCATCAATTGTCAGAGAGAGAGAGAGTTGTATTGAAAAAGTTGAAAACTTTAGCTCAAACCCATAAATAATTCAAGATTTTAAGAACTGGGTCTGTCTTTGTTTGCGATCTGCTTCATTGATTTGGGTCATTTTCTAATCAGGTTCTGTTTTTCTTTGATGCTTTGAAAGAAGAAGAAGAAAAAAAATCATTGACTTTAGTGTAATGAAAACTCTTATTCTGTTGTTACTGCTTTTTAATCTTACTCTTTATGCTTCTGCTACTGATTCTGATGAATATGACCACTGTAACTGTGATGATGAGGAAGCACTTTTCAGCATACACACAATCCTTGTTGGTCAAAAAGTCAGTGATTTTTTCATTGCAATTGCATATTTTTCAATACCAATTGAGCTTCTTTACTTTGTTAGTCGTTCAAATGTTCCTTTCAAATTGTTGTTTCTTCAATTCATAGCCTTCATAGTTCTATGTGGTATGACTCATTTACTCAATGCTTATTCTTATCATAGTCATCCTTCTTTTCAACTGTTGCTTGCCCTTACTGTCGCTAAATTCCTCACTGCTCTTGTGTCGTGTGCAACGGCATTGACACTTCCGCCGTTGATCCCTCTCCTTCTTAGAATTAAGGTGAGGGAGATTTTCTTGAGGCAGAATGTGATGGAGTTGGGTCAAGAGGTTGGGATTATGAAGAAACAAAAGGAAGCTAGTTGGCATGTTAGGATGCTTACTAGGGAAATTAGGAAGTCTCTTGATAAACATACGATTTTGTATACTACGCTTGTTGAGCTTTCTAAGGCTTTGGATTTGCATAATTGTGCTGTTTGGATGCCAAATGATGATAGAAGAGAGATGTATTTGACTCATGAATTGAAATCGGATTCTGTTAAGAGTTTTCATCATAATTCTATTCCTGTGATTGACCCTGATGTGTTGGAGATAAGGAAAACTAAAGGGGTTAGGATTTTGAGGCCTGAATCTAAACTAGGAGCTGCTAGTAGTGGTGGTGGTAGTACTGAAGAGTTGGGTGCTGTCGCGGCTATTCGTATGCCGATGCTTCATGTTTCAAATTTCAAAGGAGGGACGCCGGAGTTGGTTGATACATGTTATGCTATACTGGTTTTGGTTCTTCCAGGTTCGAACTCCAGGGTTTGGACCGCTCCAGAGATGGAGATAGTTGAGGTGGTAGCTGATCAGGTGGCCGTAGCCCTTTCTCATGCGTCGGTTCTTGAAGAGTCTCATTTAATGAGAGAGAAACTCGAAGAGCAAAACCGAGCGTTGCAACAGTCTCAAAAGAATGCGATGATGGCCAGCCAGGCTAGGAAGTCATTCCAAACAGTGATGAGCCATGGACTGAGGAGGCCAATGCATTCAGTTGTGGGGATGCTTTCATTGTTTCAAGAGGGTAATATGAGGCCTGAACAAAAGATTATTGGTGACACAATGTTGAAAGTCGGCAACGTGCTCTCGAGTTTAGTAAACGATGTAATGGATATTTCTGAAAATAAAAAGGGTGGCCTTCAGTTAGAGATGAAACCTTTCCTTCTACATTCCATGTTGAGGGAAGCCGCTTGCATTGCTAAGTGCTTGTGTGTGTATCAAGGGTTTGGTTTTCAAATTGATGTCGAAAAGTCTTTGCCTGAAAAAGTTTTAGGCGACGAAGCAAGGACTTTTCAAGTAATTATGCATATTATTGGCTATTTGTTGAACACGCGTGACCGAGGGAATCTTGTTTTTCGGGTTTTTGTTACAAGTGAGGGTGGTGATAAGGACGACAAAAAATTTGGTGTATGGAGATCAAGCAGCCCAGTTGAGTATGTAGACATAAAATTTGATTTTCAGATTACTGGTAGTTCTCAGTCAGATGAACCGATTTCAACAAAACAACAGATTGGTAGGAGGCTGAATCACAACAGTGAATCTAAGGAGGGCTTGAGCTTCAATATGTGCAGGAGGTTGGTACAGGTAGGTGCATCACTGTCTATATTATATATGTGTATCATAATCTCCTTGATTGTCTATGTTATGTCTGAGTATCAAAAATGCTTAGAGAATGCTGTTTGGTTTGACAAATTTATTGTTGACCTGCATCTTCATTTGAGATCAAAATGAATGCTAGCATGCTTGCTTCTAAACTTTAGTGAAAGTGTTTGTTTCTTCAAACCATTCATCAAGGATGTAAAATTGTGTGTGATCCCTTATCTGTTCATTTGAAGTCACTGATTACTTATATTTAAAAAGGGCAATAAGATCTCATATGAGGTGCATGTGAGGGTCCGACCAATAACTGATCTGCTGTAGGCATTCTTACCTTGCAATTGCAAGAAACTGATTCCACGAATCGGATCCATGACCTTCTAGTCAGATGGCAACCACTCCAACCGTTGTGTCGAGAGTCAAGACTCTTTTTTCACTGATAACTTATATTTGACAATTTTTCGTAGATTTCTTTCCATACTAATTTCAGCTAAGAGCTGACAAGCCTCTTCTGTTATAATCTAAATCTTTTAACAAAAAAAATTAATAATATGAAAAAATTATTAAAAACATAATCGTGATCCTTTTATCTTAACAGTATCACAGAGAAGCTATTTTCCCCCTTGTTGGAAGGATCCTTTTGAGTTTACATCACACAAGCATGCATCAGCATAATTTTGCTTTCCTCTTTTAGGAGCATATCCTGGCTAGTCGAAAAAAGCAGATTCTGACGTGACAGGCATCACTAGAGAAACATGAAGATTGCAATAACACAGAAATTGCATTGATTGTGGTGTCTTTTCTTGAATTGTAAGGTCATCCAGTTAGTTTTAGAATTCCAATATGAACAAGACTACAAAAAATCTCACTTCCTTTTCATCAATGGGAATAGGTGAGGTGACCAATAAGAAAGCTTGTGCTTTTTGGGGTTAGGTGGATGCATTATTTTATTATATAGAAAAAAAATAGTAAAGTTGCATCTTTTGTGCCTTAAAATCTGATAAAGTTGGACCTTTCTTCTTTATACTCATAATAGTATCCAATTATTTTATTAAAGCACTATTATGATTTCTCTCTTTTTTGCCACAAATCAGAACTTGTTATTCCCTTGCCTATTGGGTCAGGGGTAGCCTATACGAAATGGGCCCTATGTAATTATTTAATTAATCATGTCATGCTTGTTTTTGCAATTCTGACTTATTTACATTGTGGAATATTATGCAGATAATGCAAGGTAATATATGGATATTACCAAACTCTCAGGGTTTGGTGCAAGGCGTGTCACTTCTTCTAAAGTTTCAGACAGGACCATCGCTTGAAAGATACATGTTTGCACCTAAAGATTATTCAAATTCACAGTTTGGAGGCCTCAAGATTTTGTTAGCAGATGATGATGGTTTAAACAGGATTGTGACAAAGAAGCTACTCGAGAGGCTGGGCTGTCTAGTAACAGCAGTTTCATCAGGGTTTGAGTGCCTGGGTGCTATAAGTGGCTCTGGTGGTAACTCCTTCAAAATTATCATGTTAGACATTCACATGCCTGAAATGGATGGTTTTGAAGTGGCGGCAAGGATCAGGAAGTTCAATGGCCCTAATTGGCCTTTGATCATAGCTCTTATAGCTAATGCAGAAGAGCAAGTTAAGGATAGATGCATGCTGGCGGGAATGAATGGTGTGATCCGGAAACCAATCCTCCTTCATCAGATAGCGGATGAACTTAGATCGGTCCTACTTCGTGCAGGTGAAAAACAGTGACTACAGTTTCTAAGTCTCAAATTTATTGAGTTCCTCAAAATAGCTTATAGAGAACTTGGAATTTTTAAAAATACCAATTGTTTAAAAATAGTCAGTTTATTTTGTAGTTGTAGCTGCAATTGAGTCTTTTGTCACAACTTATTGTGGCCTTAGATAGTGCAGGTTTTGAATTGTGATTGTGCTGTGGCCATGATTGTGGTTGCATTATGGTTGTGATACTGATACAGTTTAATTTTGTTCGGTGTCTGTAGTCACAATCCAATGTGATTGCAACCACAACCATTATTATCCCAGTCACAGTCAAAATGTTACAGTTTCTGTGACGCAGTTCATAATATAGAATTGTAAAACAGTGTTTTTTTTTAAGGAAATAATACAGTGCTAATAGATCAACAAGATTCTTCAAAGTTGAGGTTGAATTCTTCGAATAGTATCTAGCTCCGATCTCCAGTTAAAATAATTCATAACAACACTTTACTTACCTTGGAAAAAATATCATATTAGTGTGGTGGTACATAACTTGGTGATATCCATATTGCTGGTGGTAACATGTTGATACTCGATAGCAGCGAAAAAACTAATCGATATAATTTCCAGAAAGTAGAACTAGTGAACATTAAACAACTTATAAAAGAACATTAACTCATGATCCAATCTACAATCTTCCCACAATTTAATGTCATCATCCAATAATAACCATCCGACCTTTCTTCACTCTCCAGCGGCCCTTGCACGTGCTCTTGGAGTTGCATAGAAGAGTTTTATTCAGCACCAAAACCCCCATTATTTTGCCACAGAGAATTTGTTAAACATTGTTCCTTGTTTCTTGAACTCATAATACATGTGGACGACATCAAAGAACGCTCTAGTCCTTGTTTTCTTGACTTGCAATCTTTGGGACACAACAAGATCATATTGGGGTTGAGATTTTTTTTAGTTAAATACGGCTTAAGTCGGATGTAATCGGTTTAGTAAATGGAGTCAAGAGGTGTCTAAGCTTGTCCTACGTGCAAAAGTATTCACGTAATGTAGTAGTTATCGGAAGAGAGAACGCAAGTGAAGTTGAACATGTCATAATTTAAGTCTTGATTACTCCTCACATTGTCCATGTCTGAGTTGCACATGCGTTGTCTCGTCATTTGTCATGTTTCAAAGTTTATAATTCAAGGAACATACTAAATTTTCAAGCAAAATCTATCATATGTTTATGATAAAAATTTAAATGTATCCCTTTCAAGCAGAGTGGGATCAAAGGTGAGGTTATGCAAACACAATCAAAATTAGGAACTTTTGACATGTTAGAGACAATAGGATGGCACAAAAAGGTGATTTATCATTCCAAGTCTTTATTTCAGATTATGAAGTCATCAAACCTTTGCTTGCTACCATTTCTTTAAACATTTATTTTAGACTGACCAAAAGAAACAAGAGAGTTGATAGAAATACATTTGATCATTGAATTCCAAACAAAATGGTGACATAGAAATAATACCCTTTCATCATTATGAGTAGTTAAGGTTATTTTGTATATTTTTTAGTTTATTAATAATATACATATAAATAATGTTACTGTTAATGCTTCTTATAGCTTCTGAATTCTGTTAATTAATTTATTAATTTTTGGCTTTTGCACCGGTTTCTGACCCACTAATGGTGGACGACTAATTGGCTCATGCGTAGAGGCATGCGCACTGATCAAGCGTTGTTCCCCCTGATGTTTTGTGTTAATTAATATTGTGCAACCGTTTGCACAAACTAATGTCTATAATGTTCTATTATATTTAGTAACTATTTTTTTTCTTGTCAAATGCATTGGTTGCTAGTTACTTTTATCTCGCTGTATGTATCTAAACTATATAGAGGTGTAGTTTACTTATATTATATGTAACAATGAGCTCGGATTATTACTAGCCTCTCTCATTTTCCTTGTGCACATTTTCTCGCACATCCTCACCAATTACAAATTCTAATATGGTATAATAAGTCTATTAGTGTCCAACTCACCAAAACTTTATTATGCAAAATAAAACAAAAAATGAATAAAAAAAACCATTATTAAATGGAAATTCCGTTACCATACATTATTGACTTTTTCAAATCAACACCATTGTTATTTCCAGAATCAAAGACCAGATTAAAGTAATCAGCAATGCTATACATAGCGACAAGAATTATCCCGAATTGATCCCGGATAAGTTATCCAGTGTTGAGCGGATATCATGGGAGGTGAGGACAAAAAGATGGAAATCATGAAATAGTGGGTGAGCGGCATACATGCCACACTGTGTCGTGAAACTTTCGCATGGCATTGTTTCCCTTTAAATAGCATTTTTCTAAAGCAATACACACCACATTCTACCAAAATATTAGTAGAAAAAATGGGTACACCATACAATCAATACCAAACAATTTCCCATATAAACCATAACCTAATCCGCTTGCTTCTGCTTGTCATTCTGCTTCATTCACTCCCACCACAACAGATTCACAGAGAAGGCTTTTATACTGCATAACATGCAGCCTCAATCCATAAAAGGCTACCTCAATCAATTTGTAGTCCTTATAAACATAGTGACTAGTATAACTTTTATTAATCAACACTAGTGAAAATTGAACCAAACCACCCGCCTAACATCATCCACCCAACCCACCATTCATCCAAATCGTTGGTACAAACAGTCGAAAGTGGGTGAATTTTTAAACTTTTTTCTTTTGTTTCGATGTCCGGTGTTCAGGCCGAACCTGTCTGATGCTCAACCCTAGTAGTTATGACCAAGATGGCCATACCAATGGTAGGAAGTGCACATAATATGGAGCCCCTCGTATTGAACTTTGTACCAATGATCTTTACCTACATATTTCCAACTACGTGTTGAGTGATGTCAACTCATCAAGTTTCCTTTCATTGTTTGTTCTAGTGCTGGAGTACAAAGACCGGTCACCAGTGGAGTACAACGTAATTGGGGCCTCAATCATGCAGTTCAACCTCACAAATAACAAAATCTTATATTATAACTTTGTGGTCAACTTTACAGCAAGAAATTCCAACGGTGAAACAAATAAATATAAATGTCGGAGTATAATAATCAGTTCTATATTTATTGTTTCACTGTTGGAGTTTCTTGATGTAAATTTTACCTTTAAGTTGTATTATAAAATGTTGTCGCTTGTGAGGTTGAATTGCATGATTGAGGCCTCAATCATGTTGTACTTGATCCGTGACCGGTGTTTGTACTCCAATTGAAGAACAAACAACGAGAGGCGTTTGGAGGAAGCTTGATGCAACATAAAATTTACCTTTTGATAACTGTGGTTGTAAGCGTGGGTGGGATGCACAATTATAACTAGATGTATTCTGGCCTTGTATGATGCTTGAGCTTAATTTGAACGTGGTTTGATGTAAATACTAGCAATGTGTGCAACCAGGACTCTATTCTATTTTAGCTTCCTTTGAAGACTGTCATGCATCTGTAACTCTCATACCATCTTCTTATACAAAGTTTTTGGTATGTTATGAAGACCGGTTTACTAACTCTTCCTCTGTTGTAGGATCAAGAGAGATGATACAAGTTTTCGTTCGATTTGTCTTGATTGAATTTTCATTATTTTTTAGTTGTGATTTGAATTTTATTGACAGTTGGTTGTGTGAATTGAATGTAAATTGTGCAGTTTTTGAATCATGTGCTAGGAAGAAGCATTCAAAACATGCGGTCAAAATCAATAATGCAAATGAATGAGGATACTCTAAGACTTTTGTGTTATAATTTGTTTCACACAGTTTATTTAGGCTGTAAATGGGGATCTCTGACATACATTGGAACTGGAGAGGATCATGAAATGGCAACCGAGCAGTCTCAAATGTTGTGGAACATTTTCCCTTCTGATAAAGTATCTGAGAAGTTGGTTTTCTGTAGATGTAATGAAGCTTCTGAAGTAGAAGTCATGTTAGAAGAACTGAAAAGGCGTCGACAGGATGAAGTAGAAGTCATTGTAATACTTGGTGTCTTGACAAATTTTGTAGAATGCTGGATCTGTGTAATCTTTTCCCTCATCTAGCTCTAGATGGTGGGAGTGTGGTTACTTGTGGTGCTGCACCTATAGTTGATTTCACTAAAACGTTGTGTTATAAACAGTTTCACAAAGTTTGTTTAAAAAAATGATCTGGCTACTTGAAAATAGTTACAATCATTCTTTGCTTTATATGCTTTCTTTTGATGTTTCATTCAAGAGTTTCCCCTATTTACACTAAGACTGTATCAAGAAGATTAAGCACATTGGTTTTTTTTTTTAACGCCTCTAAAAGGATGGTGGTTTACTTGTAGAAGTAGGAATTCTACATCTGCTCAATTCATGACATTTTTGTCTTTTTTTTAGAGATGAGAAACACTTATATTGCTCAATATAAACTTCTTAACCCTAATATAAGCACTTGATAAGTGTCGTTAAATTTTTTGTCTAAGCTCGTCCAACGTGCCAAAGTATTCATGTTCTATGGTAGTTATCTGAAGAGAAAAAAAAACAAGTGAAGCTGAACATATCATAATTTAAGTCTTGGTATTTTCACTTTCCATGCAATGTTACAAAAGGGACAATGCTTTCTCGTTGGAAACCATTGGATCAATGGAAAGTTGTCTAATAATTTATTTTGTAACAATAGTTTTCTTCCGCCACTTTAAGAAAATCTTTGCAGCACATTTTCATTTTCATGATGTAAAGACAAAAAAAGATTGAGAGGCTACGCTTGCAACCACCTCGAGTAAAGTAACAAGTATCTTAGAAGTGGTTGTATGTCGTATCTTTGCTGCTTTTAGTCTTCAATATGTCGAGATCTTGTGAAGATTCAAAACTGGAAGACTCTTGAAATCGAATCTAAATGAAGATGTTGAACCTAATAATGACAACAAAATTTAATCAAAATAATTTGTTAGTATTGTTTGAGTTTAAATAAATAGTACATGTTAACAATGTCTTCCAACAAAAGGTGTGTTTGATCGGCTAAAAAATGAAGGACATGACAAAACAACTCTAGTTGCATGATGTTTGATTTTTAATATTATCGTGCGACATGATAAATTGAAGGCAAATGACAGATCAAAAATTAAAATTCTTGTTCTTCATTAAATCACAACGCAACTTTTTGTCTCATGTAGAAGTTGTCTTAAATATCAAAATAACTTTTTGTTTACCAAAAATCATTCAATGTCATAAAAGTTTGTCATATGATATGATGTTATAGCTCGTGTTGTGTTATGCTGTTCTGTTTGTTTTGTGTTCTTGTTTCGGAGAACATTTCCCAAAACGCATGTTAAAAAATGTATTTTTTATTAAAATATAAATTCATTAATGAACAACACTAACATTATAGAATTATTTTGTGTGAAAAAGAGAAGCGTGATTGGAGAATGAAGAGTGAAGTCGAAGCAGCAGAGTATTTCAGCAAGGATTTCGAATGGGAAGAACTAAGATCAGAAGTTGAATCAAACCCTTCTCTTCGCCACCACTTTCAATCATCTTCTTCTCATTCTTCCATCCAATCACCTGAATCAGACGTTCATGCTTGGAAGCAATTTCATACCCGTCACTCCTCCGGCAAATTCTTCAAGGTCCCTTTTCTACTCTTTACACCTCCCCCATTCACTTCACTCACCCCCTCTCTTTTCATTTTCAGGAGAGACGCTATTTGTTAAAGGAGTTCCCTCAATTACTTTCCTCCTCTCCCGCTAAGAAGCTCTTGGAAGTTGGTTGCGGCAACGGAAGCACCATTCTTCCTATTCTTAGGTATGCTATTTACTTCCTCTCTATCTATAACTGATAAACTAGTTGATATCTTGTTTGAAAAAGTTATTACCTAACAGGTTCATTTTGATCATATGAGTTTATAAGTTATAAGCTGTAAGATTTGTCTTGTCTAGCAAAGTCTTATTCTTTCTTCTCTAAGCTATTTACTGGTTTTTGTTATTCTTATGGATTTTTCGTGTGTGTAGGGCCAACAAGGATATTGTTGTTTATGCATGCGATTGTAGTGATGAGACTCTTGAGAAAGCTAAGGAAATTATCACTGAAAATTCCAATGCAGTTGACTTGTTTATGAATCGTTTTCATACATTTTGCTGTGATTTTTCAACTACTGGATTCCCAAATTGGTTGGCATGCAACCCTTGCAGAGATAAATTTTTAAAAAAGCAGTCATGTTTATCAGGTTAATTTGCTTAACTGTAATGCTGTTGATTTTTTGAGTGTTTATGTTGATACTTGATGAAATGTTGAGACTTGTTCTGTTTGTTTCCTTTCAGATGTTAAAGAGGACAATGGAAAGGATTCATATTCATTAGAAGAACTGGATTGTTGTGTTGGAGGAGTTGATTTTGTAACATTGGTATGAAATTTTCTCATTTTAAATCATAATAAGTTCAACCGTTTGGTGCTACTGCTTATTGACTTTGAGCATATGCTTGAGCCAATTGAGTTGTTTTTATTATTTGATATATGTTTCCCTTTCCAATCAAAAACAATGTCTCTTGTTAGCATATTCCTAATCCTAACAATATATGTTAACAAATATTTGTCTTTTTAGAAAAGTTTCTTTTGTTCCATTTCTTTTGTTTTTTTTTTTTTGTTTTTTAGAAGCAAAGTATTTTTCCCTCAACTATAGTCGTGTCTCTTGGTCTAGTTGAAAGGGTGTTGTTTTGTGACTCGGAAGTCATTGGTTCAAATCTTGGAAGTAGCCTCTCCTCTTGTGGGTGTAAGACTCTTACATCTACGATCCCCTAAAGATTCCGTGTGGTGGGAGCCTAGTGCACTAGGCCTCTCTTTTTAATTATATCCTTGTCTCCTCATACAAAACAGAGAAATAAGAGGGAGTATGATAGAAACTGGTACAAAATACAATTTATATATGAATAAATATTAATACTAGACTTTTATCGATAAATTCTCTGAAGAATGAATCTCAAAACAGAGAAATTTGTAATACAAATTACATACACCCAAACACTCAGAAATAGAATAGACAAACAATGACAGCAAATGGCCACCAAGATGTTTGAGAGCTCGGTCTCTCCCATCCAAGAATTAGAGAGCTTAGTCTCTCCTGATCAAAATCCAATCCCACATAATTGGCTATTTTGCAAACTGCCTAACTTCCCTATTTATTTAAACTGCATATTAACTTCTAACTAGAATAAAAACTAACTTCTAATAACTGACCCACACACTGTTGTAATGCTTACTAATAATATGCCTAACATAGTGTTCGCGTATGTAAACACAAGTTAATTTCAACAGGTGAGCTGCTCAGTGAACTGTCCTAGGTGGAATTTCAAGAGCACTCTGAATAAGACTTGGACGAAAAATACACCGTTCAAGATAAAAAAAACTCCTCAGACCTCTTAAGTGTCCCCCTTTTATAACCCTCAATGTGTTGATTTAATGGGTCTTTCTTTGATCATTCAAAGCCGATTAAGTTGTGATCTAGAGCCTCCCATTGGTTGTCTGGTTTGAGTACGGCCGCACGTGGACTGGGGTGCAACTTGTCCATATAGGGTGCGTGGAGTTGAGACGCGCTTTCAGAGACACGTGGAATTAGAACATTCACAACTTAAACTAGACCAATATTAAGTAAATACGAGCTGAGCTGGATGGCCTGACTTGAATAGTCAAACTAATGTTGAGTGAGGACGAGCTGAGCTGGCCTGACTTGAAAAGTCAAACTAGTGTTGAGTGAGAACCAGCTAAGCTGGCCTGACTTGAAAAGTCAAACTAGTGTTGAGTGAGAACGAGCTAAGCTGGCCTGACTTGAACAGTCAAACCAGGGTTGATTGAGATCTTGCTAGTCGGCCAAGTAAGGTATTACAAGTCACATGGTATGGTCGACCTTTACCAGTCCACACTCCACCAAGCGTCACACTCCTCCAAGCGTCAAGCCTGTAAAGGCGTAGACGTTTGTTCTTTATTCGGTCGACCTATACCAGTCCACATAGTATTGATGGAATGAAAATATTTGGAGTCTTTTAGGACCTCTTTGGGAGAATGTGGGGGAGGGGAGGGCTTTGGGGGGAGAGGCATAGCATAGAGGGAAAGAGAGAAATATTCCATCTTTTTTAAGAGTGATTTTGTAGAGAAAGATGAATGAATGCTTATTATTATAATTTTAAGAGTATTATAACAACATAGATCGGATTTTAAGTATTTATCCAAGCCCTCCTCCAATATGTTTTTTGAGTTCCCCCAAAATTAGGGCGATTTGGTATTATGAAGAAAAATGAACACCCAAAGCCCTCCCCTACCAAAGCTCTCTATTCATTCCACTTCTTCCTTCCTTTTTTTTCCCAAGCCCTCCCCTCCCCTCCAATCTCCCAAACAGACCCTGTAAAAAGTACTTCTGTTTTGTTCTTTTGACAGAAGTAATTGAGTTAAATGTAATTACATTTTACTAAGATTGAGGCTATTCAACACCGTTTTTAATATTTGCTAAATTTTCTTGAACTGGCATATTTTGAGATAAATCAACTGTTATGAAAGTGGCTGGACTTTATAGCTTTAATTTGGAAGATACATTCATTCATGCTTTAATCTCAGTGGTTTTCATCCTTTAGTTTTTATTATACTTGTCGGTTGTCAGCTTCTTTAGTGATCACTAAATTTTTCAGTGATTGTCTTGGCTATGTGATGTAAAATCTTCTTCTAAATACAAAACAATTGTGTCTCTAGTCTATAAAATAATGGCAGATGCAGCTGAGTGTTATAAAATGTTGTAAATTTAAATGACCTCTCATTGTATACGTTGCTTATTTTTGTGTATTGTCAGATATTTACTTTATCAGCAGTACCGTTGGAAAGGATGCCGAGGTCCATCAAGGAATGTTTTACTGTGTTAAAGCCAGGAGGCATGATTTTATTTAGGGACTATGGTAAGAAACAAATTTAGCATCTTATTCTTTTCAGAGCTTTTGGAAACATAAAACTATTGCTTTAGTAAATTCTGTATGACATAATAGTTATTTTGAGGCTTAAATTTCTGACAATGACTGAAACCCATGTAATCAGGCCTCTATGATATGACTATGCTTCGATTTGAACCAGACAAGAGAGTGGGATTCAGGGAATACATGCGGTCTGATGGAACACGATCATATTTCTTTTGTTTGAATACTGTCCGAAACCTATTTTTGGGTGCAGGCTTCATTGAGGTACTTTCTTCTTTGATTGCAAAAGAAGAGCTTTGGGTTTAATATAACTTATAATTCACTATGAACATCTTATTAATTGACTTGTGATCCTGCATAAAGTCCAATACTTGCTAGTTTTCATATATATCAAACTGGTTTAGTGTATGTCTGGATTCACTTTTGGTAGAGCCAAAAGGGATTTTAAAGACTTTCAATTGATTTTGTTATGTTTGGAAGTCCTCAATTAGAATTGATTTTTGCCTCTAGAATTGATTCTAACTTAAAGCTGTGATTTGTAGTTTTCGCATCTAAACGTGGTTTAAGCACTCAAATTTATTGTTCAATTCACTCTCAAATGTATCCAAATATAATTTAACGTTATACTCACTTCTTAACTGAAATGAATTTTACAAAATGAATTTTCGCTAACGTAGAATCAAACACACACTTGGTGTCTGTACAGAGCCTTCCATCTGCCAACCTTCCTATAACTCTTGTGGTGTCCAGAGATGCAAATGTCTCTGAGGTGTTTCTGAAAAATTGCCTGTGTTACTAGTACTACCACTAATGTTGACATTCTATGAACTCTGCAGCTTGAGCTTGATTATTGTTGTGTGAAGTCTGTGAATCGCCAGAAAGGGAAGAGTATGCGAAGAGTGTGGGTTCATGGGAAATTCCAGAAGCCTGCACTGAGTTAGTTGTCAATGATCTCTCTTCGTGTGCTGTATGAAATCCTGTTTGCTTATACCTTGTTTGCTTTTTAGCCACACTTTAAGATTATAAAAGAGAGACGGGCAGAAAAGAGAAGTGAAGTCCGTTGTTTCTGCATTTCGTTCTAACTTTTGAGGTGCGGAGAATCTGAAATATTTACTATTGGAAAAGGTAATATAGAAGATATATTTGCAATTAGAGCATCTATGATTTACATTTGTTGAGTTGAATATGAATTCTGTTGGGATGAAAGCTACGGTGAGGTACCACAATAGGGTACCTCTCGCACCTGTGTGGCAGCAAATTGACTGGCTACATAGGACATAGGTAATAATACTGACTGGATGTCTTTTAAATACTTTACTAAATGCTCTTCCGTTTCCGTTTTCATAGTGTTATAATGAGACCAATTTTTTATTTAGCAAGGATTAACCTCCAAGATGATTGGTTAATCTGATTAAGCAGATTCATGAAATCTCTATTTCTCAAAATAAATGGAGTATGCCTTTAAACTCATGTGTCTTTATATTTTCAAATGGAAGAAATGGAGAAGATCCTAACTCCTATAAAAGATAATTTTATTTCTCTTCTCTGATAGACCATCACCATGTCACATCATTAATCAATGAGATTTTGTTTTTATCTCAAGAACTGTTTCCCAGTCAACAAAACTGCAAGTATAATTTCTTCAAATCTTGTGGAATAGAAACAGAAAATTCAATCCAATTACAAACTGCACACCAAATCTGAGTAAATAAACAACAATGCCTAATTAGATGAACAACCGATTCAGATTCTTCAACAAAATTTTTAATCATTTTCTCTTGAAAAAAAGAGTTCTGATTGGAACCAAATTCTAAGAAATTAAGTAATCATAAGTCGACTGAACGAACCCCATAAGAACCAGAAGTATGGAAGCTCCAGCTCCACTGATCTTTATATCTGAAATTAAACACAACTATGAACTATTCTATAGCTCCACCAATAAATTAACTTGCCACGATAAGAGCTCCATAAGACCATCTAAAATGGTGGATTCTTAAAATGTGTAGCATATACACAACACTCATTTATATAACTTTTTAATATTAGTACCTAATCATTCAAACTCTTCAATTCAGCACCTCTAAAAATGTACTAAATTGATCTTATCAATAACTACACCCAATTACATTTCAATAATAAGGTTAGGGAGTGTGCCTACACAAGCCTTTTCTACCAATAATTCTATAATATTTTATTTTTTTTATAATAAATTGCTTGTGAGACTCACGCGTCAGAAGGTGAGAGAGTATGCAAGCTTTTTCTGCCATTAAGCATTCTTTCTATTTACCATTTAATGAGGATAGATATTAAACACTACTAATTCCTAATGGACAAAAAAGTCTTCATAAGAGATGTTCTAAGCCATTCAATTTCAATAGCAATACTAATACATTATTCTCCCAAAAATCTATAAGGACTTTTTTAGTAGGAGAAAAGTTTAACCCTTAATCATGATTATTTGATAACGTTTAGTGTGAAAAATGACAAATTCAATAACGAAGTACTTTGATAAGTGTTCCATGGTTGAACAAGAATTAAAAATCATCCAAAAATTTCAAGGAAACAACTCACAAAGATTCATGATTTCCTTCGTTCTAAAGCGAGAATGGTGACTTGATGATTGCAAAAAACAAATATGAAGTCAAAACACAACATTATTTGTTTCTTTTTTTTCGAACGGACGCACCTATCAAATTACTGTTATTAATATTAATTTTCCTCTCTCCATTTTGCTATTTTTTAACAAAGATGTCTCAAAGAAAATATGAAACTCGCGAGCACATGCAAAAAGTCTTAACATAAATTACGAATTACTATCATACAGTGATGGGAGCTGATAGTTAATTAATGATTTGACCATATATATAGTGCATTTACAATTTTGAGTTATGCAGTTCAATGACATAGGCCAAGTAATTAAGCCACGACAAGCAATTAAGTTTATTCATAATAACAAAATAAATTTTTCAACCCAAAATACTTAATCAATTTCAACTTGTTTGTTGAATAAGTCCAAATTTTAAGTAAATGTTCGTATAGTGGATGCATGTGTGTCATAGCTGGATTTGACAGCCTTCAACTAGAGCCGTGTACTCCACTGCTTTGTTCATAAAAAAAAAATATAGATTAAGCATCAAGTACTTTGACAATGAAATACAAACATGCACCTCAGTTGTCAACTGCTGAGTGCTGACTAAAGATACCAATTAATTATTGATGTTTTTTGGCAAAAAAAATTATTGATGTTTACTCAGCACTATCAGTACCTTTTTTTTAAAATATGGTTCATGATGTTTATTTTAATGTCTGTTCTATGCATTAGTTTCTATTTAAATGTTGATAATTTTTTTAAAAGCCAATTGGATTATTTAGTTTAGACTTTAAACATCACTATAGTACCATAGTCCTATAGACAAAATTCCACCTGAAAAAGACCAAGTGGCCAAGTACAACTTTTTTATAAGTACGGTTAGGATAAAGCATAGTGGTAAGACTTTTTTACAATTTTTGAAAAGTTGAATATTCTATTTTTCAACACCATATTTTCAAATTTATTTATTTTTATCCAAAACCCTGACATTTTTTAAGTTTATAATAATTAGAGGAGATACACTTTATATTGAGAAAATCATCAAATTTGCGAGAAGAATGAAATGAAATATTGAAGCAATTGAATAAGGACCATACTGAATGAGACGACCTAATGGTAATGTAAGGTAAGTGGGTCAATGAGGTTCACTCAAAAGTCCTATCACCGAATCAAAATTCGGACTTTATGGAGTACACAGTACGGGATTAGTCCAATTTCACACAACAAGACATAAATGTGATTTGACAAACGAAAAGACATAAATATCTATGTAATATAAAAAAAAATCCCAGTAATACATATATTTTCATATCAAATTATATAAATATTATGTGAGTGTGAAAATATATAGTCTTTTCTCGTACTCCTAGTAATGATTATTGATACAAATAAATTCTTTCCATAAGTAGCTAGTTCAAGGTTGAGGCCTTTGTCCGAATTTTGAAAAGAAAAACCACCACCTGCCAACTTTGAGAAAGAAAAAAAAGACAACCATGTGACTTGCCACACAAATAAAAATAAGCCAATTTCAATTTTCAACGGTGGTTGGGGTCCCTCTCAAGAAAAAAGGAAAGATAAAAAACGGTGGTTATGGTTGATTAGACCAGATCGATCAATGTCAAAGGTTTAATCTACGTTAAATCTAGATCAGACCAAATTTAATTTAAATAAAGAAGACTAATATTATCTTGGTGTGTCTAATATGAAATTTAAAAAATTGTCTTGAGTGAATTATTATCATTTATAGTAAAAACATGGAGAACAAACTTGACCGAAAAAGATAGAGAACAAATATTATAGTTCATTAAAATTTACTAAAAAATAGTAATGTCAACAATTTTTTTTTAAGGAGTAATGTCAACATTTGAATAGTTTAAATGGTTAGAATAATGAATAAATTTTTTGTTATCACTATGATAGTTATGTTTCTTTTTTCTACGTTAATTTTAAAGAATTGAAAGTAATTTACCAAAAATACCAATGAAAATTATTTCACGAGTAAATCCACAAGTGGTACTCTATGGCTAATTTTTATTGAATGTTAGATAAAATATCTACAATTCTGAAAGACAAGCATGTGTGTCAATTTTATAATCAGGAGAGGTGAAACTTGAACTCACGATCTTATCACACAAACTTCTACATATTTTTCTCCGAAAAGATCAAGTCACTATTACATACCACTGTTTGAAATTTAAACACATAACTATAAAAATTTTAGTTCAAATTTGTATGAAAATATTCAGCCTAATAATATCGATATTGTCCGTTTAAGCTATGTGACTATTTTATAGCAACTTAGTATCATCATATTTTAGAATAAAGTTTCATTTTATGAATTAATGTCAGCGAATGATCATCTTATATTCTGATAATGGATCAACATTCATGTAGCAAAAACTCTGGACTAATTAGATTTAGGAATTGATGTAGGGATATTGTCCATTATTGAGACCGAGGGCAGTAACATTTTTTTAACTTCAAAAGAAAAAAGATAGTAAACATTTTACTATCTAATAATTCAACGGAATGATTTGAAATGCTCATAGAATAGCTAGGTCACATTATTTTTTTAAGGGAGCTAGGTCAAAATTTATAAAAACATTGAGCCAAGCTTCTTTTTTATTTTTGACTAAAAGGTCATGTCCCTCAACATCTCTGACATTAGGAGCTAGCGCATAAATGCAAATTTTAAAAAAGAAACATTGGTGTAAAGTAGATTAAATTGAAGAAAAATGATAAAAACACAACACCACAATCTCTGGAATTGCTAGCTTATTAATTTGATGAGATCAGAAGTAGTAGCTATGGACTCAAACACTCTTACCGTTTGCCTATGATCTATAGTCAATTGCACCATAAAACCGACTATAGATAATTTGATGTGGCAGCTAAAGTAGTAAAATAAATTTACATGGATGATCATAAACATAATGCAATTCAATTTAGTCTCTAAGATCATCTAATCAACATTAACAACAAAAACTCTCAATACATAAGTGAAATTGACTAAGCTTCATGATAAGATTCACCTTGTTAGTATACTTAGTATGGTGGTCTACCATGACTAGCATGACCCCAAGGAGAATTATAAGCTTCATGATTATTCAACAATTGTTGTTGCCCTCCATTTGAAACACCCAAATTACCACCAACATTGTTATAACCTGGTGGAATTGAAGAACCTTCTCCAACAGATCCAATCGCTAACTGTCCCATCCCCGCGGCTCGTGTCGGAGACTCCTCGTCACCACCACCACCACCACCACCTTGATGCCCTTCTTGATCATCACCATCCTCAACAGGCAGCCTCTCATACGTCGCATTCGAAAATGTCGCCGCCATCAACATAACCGGTCCTGCCGCCACAAGGGGGCCAACCACCCCACCGCCAACCACCTGTCCTTGTCCTCCAGAAAGATAAATAGTCAAACCAGTAGCTCCCGGCGGTGAAGGTCCAGGAAGCACTGAACCAGTCAAAGATAGAATATCAAATCTCCCTGGAAGCGCCACCACAGCTCCGGGACCTGTAGGTTGCCGGAGAGAAACGTTAACTACGGTTCCACTTGCGCTTAGAATGCAAATACCTCTCTGTCGTTTCCTTGCAAACTGAACGATGCTATCTGATATATCAGTTCCTGTTGCTACTTCCATGACATGGCTTCGAAGCGCGTTAGGGCTATCTCTTGTTATGAATATCGGTGGTTTTGGTTTGTTTTTTGAACCTGATGGACGGCCTCTTGGGCGGCGCGTGGAGGTGTTTGTTTCTATTGCACCTCCTTTGTGTTCGTCGCTGTTCTCTTTCTCATCTTCTTCTTCTTCTTCATTGTTGTTGTTGTTGTTCATGTTGTTCACTCCTGTTACAGCACTTTGGTTCATGGAGAAGCCCAGATCCGGTTTTCCTAGTGGAGAGGAGGTTACTGAGTTGTCCATCCCTCCTAGACCAACCGGTCCGGTCCACCACCTGTTCGCCATCAAAGTTGAGTTGAACCGGCCACCACAAATTTCAAACCTAATTTATCGTGGATCAAGTAATTGTTTTTAACTTACTATTGAAGCAACAAGAGCTGAATCTAAGTAGATCGTGGCATCAGAATATGGATCAACTAACTTGATCACTAGATCTAGCAATAAAATCTTTGCAACAAGTTATAAGAATAGTTTCATTAAAAAAAAAAAAAACTAGATATGAAGATGAGAGATTGGATTTTTGAGCTAGATAGTGAGTGATGAGGTAAAGGATTATTGTAAGGTGTGAGTGAGTGAGTGAACAAATGAAGAAGGAAAAGATAGAATAAAATAGAAAGAAGGTAGCCAAGGAGAAGGTGATTGATAATATTGGTTGATTGGTTTTGTCAAAAAAAGATAATGTTTGTTGAATGGGAATATGCTTATTAGGGTTTTGATAATGTGTATTTTGTTTGTTTGTGTTGTGGGGTAGGATTATGTGCGGGAAAGAAGGTGGGTTGCACGCCGTTGCTCGCACCCCAACAATAGTGACATGCGAGTTGAGAAAAAGACAGATATATAAAACTATAAACTATACACTAATCACTATATATCTGTTGGAGAAAACTGTTTCCCAGTTTCACATTACAATTGTCAATTATTATGTATTATGTATAGTTTAATTACACGACACACCTTGAGTTTGATGTTTGACCATTTTTTTCAGGATTTTGTTTAGGATATAATTTTTTAAGAATTTTAAGATGACAAGTATTGAACAAATCACAATTTTGAAATTTTATAGTAGGTTCAACTTTTATTTGTTTTTATAGTTTAACGTATGTTCTGAGTAGTTATCAATAAATCCTTAATATAGATCGTAGACAATTGTTTCACTCCATGTATTTATGCTTTCAACATCCAATGACCTAATATTTTATTCTAGGCATCTTGCTTTTGTTTTAGGCGACAAAAATCTGTCGATCAACTCAAAGATGAGATAACTCTTGCTATTTTGAAGGAATAATCTTGATTGGATGTTCATGTAAAGCCCTAATTTTTTATTAAATTTTGTAATATTTTTCAATATTACTATCTATTATAAATAAAAGAAATAATCAACTGATAAATACTGTTACCTGTGAAAAAATATTTTATCATCAATTTTATAATTTTCGATAAAATCATAATTTTTTCATAATTTTTTAATTAAATATGTAAAGTCACCCACGTACCATCTTTTGGATTTGTTGGCTAGTTGAATATGATTCTTTGCTTGTGACTCTTCTGTCATGTTAACGTTAATTAATGTGATGATTAATAATTAATTAAGTCTGCCATCTTTTTCTTTTGCGGTGGATTATTCTCTGCGTTTGATCTACACTCCTAATTTTCCGCTCACTTTCTGACGTCAACAGGCTAACCCAGAAAGAACATGAAGTAAAGTGGTAGACAGAATAGGTATTTGATTCTATGTGTAAAACAATTTCCAGAGTTTTTGGTCATTGCACTACTCTCTCATCAGTAAACCAATTTACAATGTACTAGACTACTAGTAATTTGAAGGTTTTTGATTCTCCGGGTAAAAAATTTATGATATTGGTTATCATATGCGATGGCAAAGCCTTTTTGTTTATTTGAATATTGATTGATTTTGTCAATTGTTATTGTTTGTAATGTTGTAAACTTTTAAGTGGTCTCTTTAGTATAGGAATGGATTCCTTCCAGTAAATTTCACTGTAATTTTCTCATGTAAAAATCTACATCTTTTAATGGTTTATCTCTCATATGTTTATTAATAACCCTTCTATTTTAAATGGCTAAGATTTCACTGGACCTCTCCTGTCACGGGAGAGGATCTAGTCCCCTTTAGTACACTATGTGTTAAAAAAATTACTATTTTGGTGTGTATATATATCATTTGGCTTTTTCAAAAAACTATGATTTTGATATGATTGAATTTTTTATAGACAAATTAAATATATCACTTTCTATTAATTTGTGGAGTCATGGTTTTTGAACACCCTTCTAAAAATCTAGAACTTGGATTATCGATCTTCTGTCCACTCTTTTCTTCTTTCCTCCTTTCTACTATTTGTCTCTATCTCTCTAAATTTTAGAGAAAAGGTCGAGAGAAAAAAAAAGTTAAGAAATGAACATCAAGATAGCTACATATACATATTTAAAATGGAAGGAGAAACATACGTGATTGAAAGGAGATAATTCATTTTAAGAATATAAATGCAACATTCTTCATTCTTTCTATCCCTCATTTTACGGGGAAGAAATCAAATTGTAGACCTCCTTTACAACAATCATTCAGCGTCTTGCTGATTCATTAAGAGATGTTCAGACAAATCATTCATATTATAACAAAAACAATTACATAAATGAGTTAAACATCACACTTTAATAAAAACATTTATGTATCTGATTTATAAGTCCTCCCATTTTTAAAGTGTTTAGCCTCCAATTTCTTGTGAAACTTCTAATTAACTAACACTTAGTATACAACAAACTTCTACTAATAACACTGGGTTATACGTTCGGGGTGATTTTAATAATTCAAATCTAAACAAATTTGGTCTCATGCTCAATGACAAGAGATCACATCAATATAGACAAGGTAGCCAGATCAATAGATAAGGACTAGGGTGGTTGAACCTGCTTGCCTTGTTTTGATTTGCTTCTTTTGTTTTATTTAATTTAATTTAATTCATTTTCTTTTTTGACAATCTTTATTTAATTCATGTTAAGCCGTTTAACTCTTTCAATTGAATCCGAAGTTTTCAACCATTGTACCAAAAAAAGGAGTCATCAACCAGTGTGAAGAATTTCCCTCAAAAAAAAAAAAAACAGTGAAGAATTATCTGTGTACATATATAATTTCATTTTAATTATCTGAAAACCTTGGGCAAAGTTATACTTCCGGTTTTTTTTTTTCTGGTCAAGATACTTCTCGTTGTTTATGTTAATATTTTTCTTCAATATAACTTTGGTATAGTTTTTTATTCTCTTCTGTTAAAAAATTAATAGACATAAACTGTGTATTAAACGATAATTTTTTGTTTTATTTTAAATTTTCTTCTATTACAATTTTTGATGGAATTTCATAACAACGGAAAGTTGGTTAAATGATCAGATTACACTTTCATCGGGGTCCTTTTTATTTCAGCAAAATGTAGAGCAACAAATTCAAATTACCATAACTTATATCTTGAATGTGCGTGCGGTTTTGGGCACGGACAAGTACTTGGGCATAATTTCCATGATAGACAGAAGTAATAAGGTAACATTCAGCATCATTAAAGACGAAATTTGGTGAAAATTAATTCTCATAAGTTGTGTGAGAGGTAATGATTAAGTATGCACTCCAAAGAATACCTTTCTATGGGCCGAGTATCTTTCTCCTTCTAAACTCTCTTGTATATGAAATTGAAAAATTTATGAATGCTTTTTGGTGGGGTCATGTTAGAGAAAATACATTGGATGTCTTAGGAAAAATTGTTGGTACATAAAAATTATGGAGGCGTGGGTTTTGCAGATCTCACTGTGTTCAATATTGCAATGATTGGTAAACGAGACTAGAAGTTCCTTACTGAATCGAACAACCTTGTTTCTAGAGTTTTCATAGCCCGATATTTTCCTATAGTTTCTTATCTTGATTCGAAGATTAGTCATAGCCCAAGCTTGTATGGCAAAACATTTTTTCGTGTCAAGATTGTTGTTAAAAGAAGAGTTCAATGGAGCATCGGTACATGTACTACCATTCCTATCACGGAAGAACCATGATTGACTGATGGAATTAGTATTGCAAGTGATAGCCATATAAATGTGCAACTCCAACGTCCCAAGGTTAGTCATCTTGATTATGGTGCAAAGACCGAAACAAACATACTTTGCAAGGACTAAGTATTACGAGTGCTAATCGCACAAGCAACACAAGTTTGAGGACGCAAGGGTGGCAAAGGTCGTCTATGAGGAGGCTTAAATGCAAGGTTTTAAATACGGATCTACGAAAACGACGGTGACAAAAAGTATAGGTGGCAACCGATGCCGTTTTTACCTGTTTTTAGGGTGAGATGAACAATCATACCGAAACTCCCGTTACAATCGTAACAAAAAGCCGATACAACCTTATAACTCCGTTACGAATGCGACACACCATTACGGAAGTGAAAAACACATCATCGTTCATAAGAAAAAATAGATAATTAGAGACTGTGATGAGGCAATAGTATCTCATATTCTTTTCATCGCCTATTTTCATATTGTAATTATTATATTTATTTTAACCATCTTATAATATATAAAATAATAGTTCAATTTAAGTTATTATACACTATATGATAGAATAAATGATTAAATAATATTTGTGCATTGTTGTGATTAATTCACACCGCGACAACCGCAATTTGTAACGCAACATCCGTAGTGGCGGAGCCAAAAAAAAAAGTTCGGATGGACTACTAAAATTAATTATAATATATAAGCACAAATTAAAGTTGTAATAAGCATTAAGTACGAAGTTGAAATGACAGAGTTTGACTAAAAAGTTAGGGTGGATACTTAAATAATTACATATTTCACAACTACTTTAAATTATGATACTTTTTTGTATAGTACAACCGTTAATTGAGAGAATTTTCAGTTGACATGACAATATGCGGAAGATTTAAAACTCATGCAAATTTGAAGGTCTATAAACCTATGCTAACATGCCAAGTATAAGCATTACAAAAATCACGTATGCCACTTTTGAAACCGCGAAAAACTATAACCGTTGAAAAATTGTTTAAAGTCTCGCAAAATGACCTATGATTGAATTATTTAAATTTTTCGGGTGGGCCACTACACTACTTTGCGGAAATTTAGATCGGCCGAAACCTAAAACCGACACAAAATTGTATAAAATCTCGCAAAATAGACCTACAATCATTAATTTTTAAATTTTTCCCAGCCCATGAAGTGCTCCACCTCTGAACATCTGTAACAACCGAAATCGCGACAACCTTAACTCAACCGAGACCACAACCACTATTTAAAACCTTGCTTAAATGTAATATTGATGTTTTAGTTTCACGAGACATAGTTGGTATCAATATGTGCATTTGTGATGACATGGGTGCGTATGTTCTTGCTAAGATTGTATGGCTTTCACTTGTTTCCTCAGTAGATATACGGGACACATTAGGGTTATATCATGCTATTATGTGGATCAATGAATTACAATTGGCAAATTGACTGAGGTGGCCTTAGAGAAAGTTATCGATTACTTTAAAGTCTTAGAATTAATGGTTGGGTCTAACACAACACGATAATACTGACATGGAAGATAAGGGCAACACCCGTTTATAAATATTTGTTTAGAATATCTCTTATATTTTTTCAGGCAAAAAAATATTACACTTTATATTTCCCTTTCCCCAATCGAAGAATCAACAAGTAGAGAACATTCGATGGCAGACGATTTGTTTGAAGGATTGCCTCCACCTTCTTCCATCACTGAATCACAGCGACAACTTCCAATTCTTTCCGTTTCTACCAACAACACGGAATCCTCTTCACTTCTCTCCGCACCTAAACCCATTCTCAAAAGTTCCCTCAAACGACCTAACCCTACTCAATCCGATAACTCCCAAGGTATTCTTTAAATTCCTATTTACTCTTTATCTTATGATAAGATAAATAAACCCTAAGTTAGATCATTTTTCATTCTCTTATGTTCTACAAATTTATTCGTAATTATGACTGTGACATTTGATCTTTATATTTTGTATTGTAATTTCAGCTGCCGTACCTAAAAAGAGTTTGAAGTTTAAAACCTCTACCGATGCTTCAGAAGCGCAAGTTATTGATGCTATGCAGAAGATATCTTCGCATATCAAGAACCCTGCGAAATTCAGCAAGGCTGCAAAGCTTGCCATTCAGCTCATTGAGGCAGGAAGTGTTAAGTCCGGTGTTAGTGATTATTTTTTCGCCATATTAGAAGCTGCAATGTTGTCTCCCGTATCTTGTACAGATCCTTCGGTACGAGCAGATTATCATTCTCTGTTCACGGCCGCACAAAACGCAAAAGAAGTAAGATTAATATTTGTTCAAATTATTCGTTTTAGCGATTGTACAATAAATATTTCTTGACCCTCTTATGTTTGTTTATTTGTAGCACCTCAATAAGAAGCAGAAGAATCAACTGGCTACATGGACGATTAGTGCTGTGGTTGCAAATGATTTATATACAGATGATAGCTTTGTGGTATGGTTCTCGTTCTCACTGAAATTTTATTTTAAACTTGCTCATTTAAACTCCTGTAAATCTGTTCTTTCCTTTTATTATTAAAGACAATTAATTGAGAAGCACATTTGAATGATTGCAACAGGTTTTGACATGTAATGCTGTTGCATACATGAAAATTGAATTTGCGCTGTCATAGATGTACTGTCCTTTTCTTTGCATATAATTCGTAATATTCATGCAATGCTGTTATTGCTTATATATAGCTATCTTTGATAGTGTCGTTTCTCATATCAATTTATTATATATGTGAATTTTGACCAAAGATGGATCTAAGTGTGTCAATCTAGTCTTTAAAGACTTAATTTTACTAGCAGAACTTGCAAAATTAAGATAGCTTGAAAAGAGAAATTATTCCGAAGGGACTATGAGATAAGTTGTTGAGTAGGTGACATATTGATAAGCTTCATTATTTTCGATACGGTCATCCACCATGTTCTTCCATGACATGCTTTTTGTTACAGATGTATGTATAGTGAGGGATGGGAGGTTATCGTGCATGACATGCGTTACCCATTCAATTTTGATTCCTGGACTGACTACAGCGGCAAGTTTTGGGGTAGCAGAAGTTTGGCCTAGTTGCAAGGTGCAACATTCTTCTTTTGAGTTGTGATAAAGTTTTACAGTTAGCTTTATAAAAAACTTGCAATTAGATCAATGAATTCTCAGCTTGCCACTCTGCTAGCAGATGTATGACTGCATTTATTTTGGAGAGACTGTAATGCATCATATCAATAGCTGTGAAAACTGTCTGTATTTTTCATTAATGTGTTTATCCTGTGCTTAGTCATTGGATTTAGATTTGGGATATTGTTGTCTATTTTGACCTCATTTACCTTGAATATTTGGGCCCAAAAGGATTGTATATTTGTTGCTCATTATTTTCTGTCCTAATATTTATGCAGTTCTCGAAAGCAGCTGGGCAAATCAAGGAAGCTATATCTAACCTTCCTGTTGCGACAGAGGAGGATGACACAGAAGAAGCAATTTCTTTTAAAGATAGCACAGTTATGGCAGATGAAGGTGGTCAAACGTCTCCCCCAAATGAGGATAATAATGCTGTGGAGGAAGCTGACCCATTTGGACTGGATTCTCTGATCCCTGGATCCACAAAGAAAGGTGAAAAATTTAAGGGAAAGAATGATGCAGCTATGAAGATAAGGAAGGAAGAAGTGGAAGAAACTAAGCAATTCCTTCAGTTACAAAGAAAAGCCCTGATAACTTGTCTAGAGATTGCTGCCCGGCGGTATAAAACACCTTGGTAAATGCTGTTACTATGTTCTGTTGTATTTGTCTTTTACTCATGTTTTTTCCACTTTACATTATGTGCCCTTATTTGAATCTTCTCTGTATAGGTGCCAAACAGTAATTGATATTTTAGTGAAGCATGCCGTTGATAATGTGGCAAGATTTACAGCTCATCAGAGGGATGCTGTAAGGAAATTGTGGGCTTCCATACTGGAGCAGCAAACTCGTAGGAAGCAAGGAAAGTCGGTTAATGGAAAACTTGATGTGAATGCTTTTGAATGGCTTCAACAAAAATATTCTACTGAGAAGATTAGCATTCGGCATTCTGTTGGAGGTAGTGGAGACCGGCGTGCCACACAATGGCTTGGTTAAGTTTTTTCTTGTGAAATTTTCTGTAACAGAAATGAGGCGAGTAAACATTCTCGTCACTTCATTGCTAGTGCTGTAACTTATAATAGGTCTCAGACATATCTCCACTGACTTTGTTTCCCCAAAAACATTGGTAGAAACTTTATAAAATGTGATTTTTTTCCTCCTTCCTTTGCAAATTTTAGTTATAAGTTTGTCCTCAAGTTTTTTTCTGTCCTCGGGTTGATCAATTACAATTTAGAATTTTAATTTAAGTTATCAATAGATGACTTGAACTTTATTTTAATTATCAACGAAGGTTTAAGGTCCCCAGTTTTAATAAAACACTTGAAATAACTAGTATTGATTTTTTAAGCTGGTATTTTTAGAAGAAAAAAGTACGATGTCAAGACTCAAGCTTGTCTTTTTTTTTTTGTTCTGCTTAATTTTATAAGGTTGATGGTAAGTTTTTTTGTACACCAGAAGAGCTATGTGGCTGAGGTTAGTATGAGTTTTTTTGGGTTAACTTATTTGAGCTTATTTATCGGCACAGCCTTTGTTAAAGACACTATTTGGAAGAACTTGAAAACAGCTTGACATATTCATATTTCATAAGCTATTTTTAGCTTATTTACATCAGCTCTTCAAAATAGCTTAGGAAAACAGTTTATAAATCATACAAAAACAGCTTGACTTTATTTTATCGTAATATAAAAATAACTTATTCATAACCATTTATATGATAAACACTTATGTTATAAATTGTTCATCCAAATAAAACCTTAATTAATCGAATTAGAAAATGAGGCATTGTTATTCACATACATGTATACATACTCTTCTCTTCTTGGTGAAGATAAGGGCACTGAGTCCCAAAAGAAAAACAAATGCCATGCAAACTAATTAAACTCTTGTTTTTTTGACATTTATAAACACTTCATCCTTTATTTTTTAAGGGTTGTCATATTTGTTTTTATTAAAAATTGTATCATTTATGAAGGAAAAAAAACTGTAGTTTTACAGCTAATTAAAGAGCAAAAGTACTTCATTTTAGATTAAGT